>ERZ808246.841-NODE-841-length-24107-cov-7.037793_pt1 | contig 24107 bp, 15 predicted proteins | sample MGYA00521083_ERZ808246 | MGnify/ENA primary metagenome ERZ808246 (study PRJEB31516, sample SAMN03275577) | gut metagenome | biome: mammalia-associated habitat; material: feces | host: Papio cynocephalus | place: Kenya | collected 2012-07-07 ... | reverse complement strand
AAAATATTTCGGAGTTGAAAATAACGCCTGTTTTTTTATATACATTGTCCGCTTTCTTCAAAGTAGGGTGCTGTCTCGATGGCTTGCACGACAAACGTGGTTTTTCGAACGACAAAGGAGACAATGGTTATGATTTTTAGGACAACCTATACCACATTTACAACCCGTTACAACCTTTGGCCTCAGTGGGTGACCGAGACAACTTTGTTTGTTTTCTTCCTGCTGAACTGCCAAATGAAATGGAACATCACATGGCGCCTAAGCACGTTGCTGATGCTTTCGGTCGTGGCTTGGGCTGTAACGGACTTGTAGATGTTCTTGCGCTGCCCAAGGAGGTCCACTGCATTCAGGCTTAGCGTGATATTGCTTTTGAAGGATTTGGTCAAGCCCATGTTCCAAATCAGTTCATTGTCATTCATGGAGTGGTCGCTATACCCTCTTCTGGATTCGCTCTTCAACTCTGTGTTGAAACGGATGGACGCTGGGAGTTCGATGCGAGCAGAGGCCTGCAAGCCATATAAAAAGGCATGGATGGTCTCAAAGCCCAGCCTTTGCGAAACACTTCTGTGAAATGTCAGATAAGGTGCAATCGTGCCGATGCATTTTGTGTTTTTTGACGCGAACATATATTCCATTTTCTCCGAGACGACCGAATTGTGCACAGTGCTTTTGTTGAAATATTCCTTTTCCGACGTGCCGCTGAAATCGGCACTCAGGATATAAGTGTATGAAAGGACGTTGGACAACTTGTGCTTGTAGCTCTTGTCTAGATAGAACGAGTTGTTCATGATGGCTGAAAAATTCTGGTTGCCGTTGATGTTTGTCGGTGTGTAGAGATATTTGCCATTCGTCTTGTCATAATAGATGGCCGTGCCGACCTTGTTTCTGTAATAGTTGTACGAAACGGAAATCGCGTGGCTGTGCATCAGGACCGGGCGCCAGTTGTATGAACCGTTTAACGTGTAGCTGGTTGCGTTCTTCAGGTTCTCATTACCCCGTGTAACGGCCACCTCATATATGTCGCTGCACTGATTGACAAGATTGAACAACGCAGGCATGGACTTCTTGGTCGAGAAGTTAAGAGAATAGCTGCTGCCTGTGTTTCCACGCATCCATTTTCTCAACTTGATGGCGACATCTGGCGAAAACATCCGCCGGGTCACGACTTGTTCGTTATGGCTTTGGTAAAAGTGCAGGTTCCTCCGCTGTAAGGACAGGGGCACAGTCACCTCAAAGGTGTGCCCGTGAAATTCCAAGGCGTAATTGAGGTCAAGCGTGTATTTGTTGAGATGCTCCCGATACGAATAGGAATTGCCTCTCTCCAATGTTCCTAAAAGGGCTTGTTGAGAAGGGAGCATGCCCAATTCGTATTCAGTGTCGATACCCCAGCCCGACAAGGTTGCAAGGTTATAGTTGTTTTTGTCAACATTGGAGTATTCGTGTGCAAAACTGGCATGGATGCCAATCGTATGGACGCTCTTCAACAATGTGGTGTACGATGCCTTGGCAGACCATTGGAAATCCTTAAGGCGATTGTCCAAGTATAGGTTTTTCCAACTGTTGGCTTTGGAGGAAGTGGCTATATAGTCAACGCCATAGTGCTCATAACTGTCAGTTGACTGCATTGTGTACAGCCCGGTCAGTTCCAAACCGACATAATCTGGAGTATGAGGAATGTGATAACTTTGGTTTGCATTGAGTGACATCTGCGTGGAATGCGTCGGTGTGTATTTCTTGTTCAAGACCCTGTTTACTCCATACATCAACAGTTTCTCTCCAAGCGATTGGGAACGGATGCTGTCGGCCCAGTTGCTGCCGATCACGTCAGCGATGTTCTCTTTGGCGTTGAGTTGGGCCATATCGACATTTGCCTTTGAGCGGACATGGACAAACGCAGGACTAATCGTTAGGTTGTATTTCTTTCTTGGGAATAGGTCAAAAGTATGGCTGGTCTGAACTGAGAAATTGCGAGCTTTCGTGTTTCTTGATGTGAAAGCATAGGCATCCCCATCGCTTAGGAACACATCGTCCATCTGACGGTATGTTTGATTTTCATTGCTACCCTGTATTCTGAAATTTCCCTCTATCCTGTAAGCGTCAGTCGGACTGTCTACATTATAGTTTATTCCAGCCACATGGAATTTCTTGTCACCCGTGCCATTGTCCATATTATATAGTTGGCCGTTTTTGTCTATTTGCTCATTGTGGTTGGTGTTGTTGGACACAGCAAACGCTGTCCAACGATACAGGTCATGGATGCGCATGCCAAACAATCGGCCATAGTAGCGATCGTCGGATCCTACGCCTAAGTCCACGTTACCCAAGGTGGTGGAGTTGTAACCCTTTTTGAGCTTGACGTCAAGAGCAAGAGGCGGTTGCTTGTCGAGCGATTTGAGCAACTCCAAGGAGTCAACGTGTTCATACACCTTGATGTTTCTTATCATGTAAGCGGGCAAATTCTCAATAAGCGTCTCGCGGTCAGCATTGAAAAAGTTCTTTCCGTTCAGCAAGAGCTCATCAACTTTTCTTCCGTTTGAGTATATCTCATAATTGGCCCCTACAGAGATGCCTGGCATTTTCCTCAGCAAGTCATTCAGCACGAAGCCATACTGAGTGGCAAAGGTCTCCGCGTTATACACCAGTGTGTCATTGTTGAAATAAAATTTCAACTTGGTAGCCGTCACCTGTACTTCGGGCAGGTCAAGGCTCTTGGGGGTCTTTTTCTTGAGACGTAAGTCTTTCCCTTCTATTTGATCTTCTCGCTTGTAAAACTTAATGTTTATTGGATAATATGCCGTTTCATAATTGGGATGGGTGCATTTGATGATGTAATTGCCCTCTTGATTAATCTCGATATAGTATTTCGTTTCCACCTTACCTGTTTTGGGGTTGGCTTCTGCCCCGACATATCCATTTCCTACAATTGTGCTGTCAGCAGAAAGAAGAAACACATGGGTGAGTGTGTCCTGGTAGGCTTGATTGGTATAATAGTCTATGATTCTTCCTTCAAGAATTTTTTGAGCGTATGCATATCCCGCAAAAGAAACCACAAACAGAAATAAAAGCATTAACTTTTTACACATATGATAGATTGACAAATGATTTTTAATTCTTTTTCCAATTGGCATGACCACCTTTGCCAGCCATGCCAACTGGGTTTCGCTGTTAAAGCAAAGTGCTTGTACATGTTATTTTTCCTGCTTTGTGAACAAGCGGTTTGACATGGGTGCACGTCATCATTCTTTTCCAAGTCTTGGTCAATGTTTTTGTAGCACTATCGGTCAGTAGTTTGCCATCAATCATTAAGGCGGCTCCTGTACCGACGAGGGCAGTTGATGTGCCAACGGATGGGACTTCTCCAAGAATACCAGTTGCGCCAATGAGGGCACCCGTTGCTATTACAAGGATTCCTCCGATTGCTGTTCCATAATCTACTACTGTAGACTGCTCCACACAAGTCTCTACATGACTATTGCCCACCTGCGTGCAGAAGCAGTTACCTTGCCAGTCTCTATTGCCTGCCGCCACCACATTATGCTGTTGCAGTGCGTCCAGCTTTTGACCAGGTCTAAGTTTTAGCTTTTTGATTTTTTTCATGTCTTTAGAATTTTGATTATTTATGGGTCGTCATTTTATACAGCCATTTTTGTAAAAATACTATTAAACAACATAAAAATCTCGTCTGAATCAACCAACTCATGTTGATTTAAATCTATTAGATTTTCACATAGTGAATTCAATAGGACAGGGTATGTCTTATTTTGTTTCAACAGCAATTCCAAAGTTTCTTGCTGAATGCGCAAGGCTGTTTCTTTTTGAATAGCATGATACCTCTTTGATACCTGAGAGCCGCTGATATTGTATTTTATTAGGGGCTTTGGTATGACATAAAAGATGCCTCCGGCAATGCTTACATCTACCCATAAACGGTAGTCTTCCGCATAAGGATATTTCTTATACCGTAAGAAGTGGCTTGCCAAAAAGGATTTCCTTAACATGACAGACGGGTGAATCACAAAATTGCCTAAAAGAAATGTCTCTAACGAATTCTTAACTATACCTGCTCCGTAACCTATGATTTGATCAGACATACCAAACGTTTGGGCATAGGTACTACAAACAGCTACATTTGGATTATGTTCCATCACCTCAACTTGCTTCTGCAGTCGGTCCGTAAACATTAGGTCGTCACAATCTATTCTGGCTATGTATTTTCCCTTACTCTCATCAATTCCACGATTCAGTGTCGATATGAAATCATGCTCGCATGGAATGACTCTGATACGAGAGTCGCTAATGGCTTCTGCAATCGCGACACTCTCATCAGTGGAACCATCATCAAGCACCAACAATTCAAAATCAGAGTAGGTCTGATGAAGCACGCTATTGATGCACTCCGTTAAGTGGTTTGCGCCATTATAAACGGGAAGTATAATACTAACCATCATACGCGAAATCTATAAAAGGTTTAGCATTTGAGAATAACCAGTCTGCATGCGTTCGAGTGAAAATACATTTTTAACTCTTTTGTATGCTGCGCCTATTTTTTCATTCCGTTCTTCTAAAGTGGCTTCTAAAGCCTCTTGAAGTTTGCAGGCAAGCTCTTCAGCCATAGTGTCTTCATTTGCTTTGACTATATAAGCACAGCTACTATCAAACATATCTCGCAAGCCATTGCCATCGGTAGTGACAACAAGCAGCTTCTCTGCCATCATTTCCATGCCTGCATAGCTGCATTGCTCCGTATATGATGGTAGCACACCAATGTCTGCCGCTTTGTACCATTGATGAAGTCTGCTCTTGGAGATTAACCCTGTAAATGTAACATGAGATATACTATCAGGAACATGCTTCGTATACTCTTCAATCTTATCAGTGATACCAGCAATCACAAGGTGCAACTTATGGTTATTATGCCAAATTTTTTCAAAAGCACCCAATAATTGGTAAATGCCTTTGGCTTTCACGACGCGACCTGCAAAGAGCAGCACTTTCTCATCTTCATCAATGCCAAGATTGTGTCTGATTTCAGTTCTGTCGTCAATGGAATTCTCATATGGTTTGATGTCAATGCCGTTAGGTATCATGGAAATCTTTTCCGGGGAAACTTGATATATTTTTTGCAAAAGCCTGTTTGTGCTTGGAGAAAGGCACACGATATGATGGCTCAAACGATACATGGCAAGCTCTTTTCTGTAGAATGCCTTAATGAATTTCTGTACCCCATAATCGATACCTTTCAATCTTCTATGACTTAATATTTCCTTGTATAATTCACTGTTTCCTTGCAAAGGCGATGTCCATCCTTGATCGTGGATAATAGAAATCCGTTTAGATTTAGGGAATAAGGTCTTTATCGTCTTTAGGAGAATGTGGCTTGGGCAATAAGAAGATAGAAAAATGTTTTCATGGCTGTCATTGACATAGAGTTTCAAAATCGATAGAGCTGGCAATGCATTCTCTATAAATAGGCCTCCATACATGGGGTATTTGTATATAACATGGCCATCATGTTTTTCAATGCAGAAATCAGTTACCTCCTCGTTAAATGATATCAAGTTCAATTGCATATTACTCTTTTTTACACAAGAGGATATAGCATTCATGAATGCCCCTACGCCATTGAACTTTGATGACAAGTGTTCGTCAAAAACAAATATGTTTTTCATTCCTTATGACGCATAATTTGTAAGGAAATAGCCAGCAAGCCCTTCTCTTAAACCCAATAAGTCTTTAGAGTTCTTTACATCATAACTAATAAAGTTAGCCAAGTCTAATGAGTAGCTCCACGGTTTTGAATGGTACATTTTCGTAAACAGATTGATTAAATTTCTCATGGTGTTTGTCGTGGGCGTATTTGATTCAATAATGAGGTTTAGTTTTGTCATGAGCAATTCCAAATATTGTCTTGAGAAAGGTTTTCCTTTATTTTTAGTTCCTTGAATATGGGCTAATATGTAATGGAGCTTACCTTCCAGTCCTCTTTCCAAACTCAAATTGTCTGAGAAATTAGGATTTTCTTGCATGAGTTTATTGTCGATAACTTCACATATATCCAGACTATTGCCTTTCATAAATCCATTTTGGAGCATAAATTCAATACTCCATCCAATGCCGCACAGGCCAGAAGACAAATCTAAGGGAACATCACTGCTGATATGTTCAAAAGATTCTTCTATAATATTTTCTGCTAGTATGCGAACAGGCTTTAACTGAGTATTCATAGCATATTGCTCCATCACTAATGCCACTCCCAATCTGCCATATAATAGGCCTTGATTGGGAAAGTCCTTGGAGTGTAGCATCATGTGATGCAACAAGCGTTGTTCGGTCGAGAAGTGCTTTCTAATAACTTTCATTGTTTATTGCTTTTAGGTTAATGCATTGCAAATGATACTCATAGGACCTATGCTGTGCTTTCATGTTGCAAAATTATAGTGATATTCTCCAATTTGATGTATACAAAATTTGGATAATGCTACCAATTTCCAAGATATCCTTGTTTTTTTTCTATTTATGTGTTATATTTGCAAATGAAACAATCTTATGTGAAGCTATGAATTCATTATTCTATGCAAATGATATTGCGTCCTACAGTGAGTGGATTGGAGTCGAAACTCGAAATCCGCTGGTAGGCTTGATAGACTTCTCAAAGGTGAAGCCCCTGCACCCCACACGGAAGTTGTATGGTTTTTATGCTGTGTTCTTAGGGGTAGGAAAGTGTGGAAAGATCCGATATGGTATGAATGATTACAATTACCAAAAAGGAGATCTTATGTTTGTGGCTCCTGGCCAGGTATTTGGCGCAGACGATGATGGTGCGGCCTTTCAGCCGTCGGGCTTTCTTTTGATGTTCCATCCTGATTTGGTACGCAGCACGCCATTGGAAAATGTCATGCGCAAATATCCTTACTTTTCTTACGGGATGAATGACGCGTTTCACATAAGCCGGGAAGAAAGACTAATAGTTATGGATTGTTTTCGCAGGATAGGCTATGAGTTGCGCCATCCCACGGATGAGCATAGCTGGGAGCTCATCATTGATGGCATCAAGACGCTTCTTGACTATTGTAGCCGCTTCTTCACCCATCAGCTTATGACGGGTGAAAAACAAGAATCGGATATTTTGGTCAAGTTTGAAAGACTTTTGGATGATTATTTCCATTCGGGTACAGCCAAGATGAATGGCTTGCTGACTGTGCAGCATTGTGCTGATGAATTTCGCATGTCCCCCACTCACTTTAGTGACATGCTGAAAAAAGAAACCGGTAGGACGGCCTCGTTTTTTATTACTGCAAAAGTAATAGATTTAGCTAAGAGGGCCCTTGTTTCTTCTGAAGAAACGGTAAACGAGATTGCATATTCATTGGGTTTTCAATATTCACAGCATTTTACTCGATGGTTTAAGAATAACGTAGGTTGTACGCCCGGTGAGTATAGGACGTATATTTGTGGTTAGGTCATCTCAAAATAATGCAACATGGGTTGTGACAGGATTTTCAGGAGGCTTTGGTTGTGATAAGAAATAAGAGAAAGCCCAATGAAGAAAAGCATCAAAAATGCTAATGATACATAAACTAACATGATTCCCATCCATTGCTTGTTTCTGCCAATGATTTCCTGTAAATCATCAGAATATTCTACAAAGTCATTTTCAAATTTCTTCATACCAGTTGGCTTAATTGTGATTGAACTAAGTTATAGTAATGGCCCTTGATGCCTAATAAATAATCGTGAGTTCCCTGTTCCACAACGCATCCATTGTCCATCACAACAATATTGTCAGCGTATCTGATAGTGCTCAACCGATGGGCTACTATGATTGCTGTATGACCACTGAAAGCAGATTTGATGTTGCGCATGATTTCAAATTCATTTTGAGTGTCGAGAGAATTGGTAGCTTCATCCAAAAAAATATATCTTGGATTTTTGTATATCACTCTGGCAAGTAATATGCGTTGGCGCTGACCTTGGCTGAGTTGCAAGCCTTCATTTCCAATTTTCGTGTTATAGCCATTCGGAAGGGATTCTACAAATTGCTTCAGATTGACTTGACCTAAAGCATATTCCAATCGTGCTTTATCTTTCTTGTCATAAACGGACACATTGCTTGCAATGGTATCCGAGAAAATATAACCATTCTGCATGACAGCCCCGATTTGTTCTCTCCATAAATGCTTGTTGATAGACGCCAAGGATGTTTGCCCTACACTGATATCCCCCTCAGTGGGTTCGTAGAAACCTTGCAGGAGCTTTATCAATGTGGTTTTTCCACATCCGCTTTTTCCCACAATGGCAGTAACCTTGTTGTGTGGTATAAATAAGGAAATGTCCTTTAGTACGAGTTCATTTGCCGACCCGTTATAGCTGAACTTCAGATGGTTCAAGGATATGTCTCCATCCTGTGGTATTTCCATGATGGCGTTTCCACTATTTTTATGTTCGCTTTCCTGTTCATGTATGTCGCTCAATCGCTCCATGCTAATCTTTGCATCCTGGTAATCAAGAGCAAATGTGATGAAAGAGCTCATAGGCCCAGCGACTTGCCCGATAATAAAGGACAGTGACGCCATCATGCCAATCGTCATTTCTCCAGTCACGACCATCTTGGCTGTAAGGTAGGTGAGAATGATGTTTGTGGTAGTGGAGAAAGCTGTTGAGCCAACGGATTGTATTTGGCCTATCATCAATGCCCGTCGGCTAAGCTTGTATAGTTTGGCCTGGAGATGTTCCCATTCCCAACATTTCTGCTTCTCAATATTGTTCAATTTGATTTCTTGCATTCCTTGAATAAACTGCACCATGTTGTTTTGCAGGTCGGCAGATTGTTGGAACGTTTTGTTGTCTATTTCCCTTCTGTATTTCATAAATGACAATATCCATGTGATGTGTATGATATTGCCTATCATGAAAACCAGCAAGATTTTCCAATTGAATACAGCCAAAACGCAGAAGAAGGTTATGAATGTTCCTAATGAAAACAGGATGCTGATCATGTCATTCATCAAGAAATTCTTAATCCTATCGTGATCGCCAATACGCTGGAGAATGTCGCCCATGCTGCGAATCTCAAAAAACTGGAGAGGCAAGCTGGCCAATCTTCGCAGATAATCCGATATCAATCGGATATTGATAATGGTGTTCATATGCAGGGACACCCAACCTTGAAGGAACATGACCCCTGTTTGCGAAACAGATATAATTAGTTGCATGAAGGCCATTAGCATAATGAAATTCAAGTCACGTCCCATCACGCCGATGTCTACAATGCTCTGAGATATGAATGGGAGGAAATATCCAACCACCATCAGCACAACAGCACTGAAAAGCAATTGAGCAATCTCTCTCTTGTGAGGTAAGATATATTTCAGGAAAAAGTGATAGCCCAAATGGCTTTCCATGGTTTGAGGCTGTATGGCTTCAAAGTCTGTTCCTGGTTCAATTTGCATGGCAACGCCAACTTCTTCCCCGTCCAATTTTCCTGAGATCCAATGCTTTTGCATCTCTTTTTCAGAGTATTTCAAATTACCTAAGCTTGGATCTGAAATATAAAATCGTCTGTTCTTTCCTTTTCCCTTGACTTTATAGCATATCACGTAGTGATTGCTGCTCCAGTGAAGGATGCAAGGCAACGGCATCTCATCCGCAAGTTGATGCTCTGTGATGCGGGCACACAATGTATGGAGTCCAGCCTTTTCAGCGGCTTCGCTAAGGCTGTAAAGACTGACTCCTTCTCTCGTGATATGGCATCTGTCACGAAAGTACTTTAATGTAAACCTTTTCCCATAGTGCTGGGCTATCATGCAAAGACACGCTGGGCCACAGTCCATGGAGTTGATTTGGTATTTGACTTGAAACCTCGGCATCTCCTTTACTTGTTTGTTCTCTTCCTGCTGAACTGCCAAATGAAATGAAGCATCACATATCGCCGAAGCATATCACGCACACACTCCACAGTGGCCTGGGCTGTAACAAGCCTGTAATAATTGCTTCTCTGCCCCAGCAAATCAGCAACATTGAGACTAATCGACATGTTGTTTTTGAACGTCTTTACCAGGCCCATATTCCATATCACCTCCTCCACATTCATGCTATTGTCATTGTAGCCTCTCCGACAAGTGCCTTGTATTTCAGAGTTAAAGCGGCATGACCCAGGAAGTTCTATATACGCAGAAGCTGACAGACCATAATCCCATGCATTTATCGGCTGAAAGTTGACGCGTTTCGATGCACTATGTTGATAATTGATGAAAGGTGAAATTGAGCCTCTGTATTTGGTATTACGCGATGCCACACTATATTCCAATTTCTCGGATATCACAATGTTATGAATGACACTTTTATTAGCCATCTCTGCTAAATTCACTCCACTATAGTCGGCACTTTTTATGTAATAAAAACTAATGTCGTTTTTTAATTTCTGTTTGTAGTTGCGATCCAGATAAAATGCATTTATCATGTTCGCTGTTAATGCCTGATTTCCGTCAATGTTAGCAGGCGTATATGTATAAATTCCCGTTTTTTTGTCCAATTCCACCGCAGTTGCCACTTGATTGATATTGTAATAGTAACTTAAAAACAGATAGTGGTTCTGCATCAGTTTCGGGGTGAAGGCCACATTACTTTTGAACACAAAATTAGTGGAGTTTTTCAAATTAGGATTACCCTTTGTTACCAATATGCCGTAGATGTCACTTCGCTGATTTACAAAATTAAAGGCATCAGGCATTGAATTCGCAACACTAAAGGCCAAACTATAACTATAACCAGTCTGGCCAATCATGTATTTGTCAAATTTTAAATTAAAATCCAATGTATTCATCCTTCGCCGAATATCCTGATCGTTGTTTTCCTGATAAAACGACAGGCTTTTTCTTTGAATTTTCACAGGTAGCGCCATTGACAGTGATTTGCCTTTAAAAGATAAGGAATAAGATGTTTCTAATGTCCAAAAGTCATCCTTTTCAGTGTAGCTATGTGAATTTGTTGTATTCAGCACTTTCATGAGTTCTATCTGAGAAGGAAGCATGCCCAAGGCATATTGGGTATCAGCCCCCCAACCGTCAATTGAGGCCAAGTCATAAGAGAATTTATCAATGGATAGTAAACTATGGAGATATTGAACTTTGAATGTGAGGGCATTTTTAGCATTCAAAGCAAGCAGATAAGATGGCGAGAATCCCCATCTCCAATTCTTGTTGTCATATTTCTGATACAAGTTTTTCCAAGTATCAGCTCCATCACTGTTACTCATGCCCAAACGATTTAATTCAAACTTGTCAAACATCTTGCTTTTTTGCCCACTGTAAGCACCGGACAATTCAAAGGAGAAAAGATCTTCCGTATGTGGGATGCGGTAATCTTGTGTCAAAGCCAATGATGCTTGGAGAATATCCTTTGGCAAGGATTGCTCAGAGAGGGTACGACTGATGCCGTAAAGACACATTTTTTGCCCTAACGGCTTTTTTCTTAAGCTATCGACCAAATCTTTTCCAAAATCGTCAGCTAAATTTGAGTTTGCATTCAGAAAAGCTCTGTCTACATAGTTCTTTGTGTGAATAAACACAAACGATGGAGATATCCGCAAGCTGTAAGGCTTGTAACGGAACAAGTCAACGGTATGACTTGTTTGCACTGAAAAATTACGGGCTATGCTTTTCTCATCTGTAAAAGAGTAAACGTCTCCATTACCATAGAACTGCTTTTCAACCTTATAAAGTTGACCAACTTCCTTACTACCTTGGATACGAAATTTACCCGAAAGCGAATAAATATCGGACGGACTTTCTACATTATAGCTAAATCCAGACACATGAAATTTCTTGTTTCCTGTTCCGTTATCCATATTGTATAATTGTCCGTTCTTGTCAGCTTCCTCATTACGATTTATATTATTAGAGCCAGCAAAAAATGTCAAACGATATAAATCATGAATACGCATGCCAAACAATCTGCCAAAATATCGTCCATCAGTACCCGCACCCATATCCATGTTGCCCAAAAAGGCAGAATGATACTCAACCTTCAAACGAACATCCATTGCAAGTGGAGGCCTTTTATTCAATTTTTTATGCAAGCCCAAAGAGTCATCATGCTCGTAAACTTGGATTTTCTTAATCATGTAAGCGGGCAAATTCTCAATAAGCGACTCCCTATCATTATTAAAAAAATCCTTTCCGTTTAAAAGAAGTTCATCTATTTTTCGGCCATTGGAATAAATCTGGTAACCACTTTCCACGGTTATTCCTGGCATCTTTTTGAGCAAATCGTCAAGCACAAATCCATATTGGGTTATAAATGCATCGGCATTATAAACCAATGTGTCACCACGAAAATAAAATTTCAACTTCGTTGCCGTAACTTTTACTTCAGGAAGATCCACCCCATTTTTAATAGATCGTTTGAGGCGAATATCATGCCCATCAATATACTCCTCCCTCTTATAGAATTTAGCTTGAAAGGGTACAACTGCCGTGTTGTAGTTGGGATGACTGCATTTCAAAAAGTAATTTCCCTCTTTGGGAATTGTGCAGAAATAGTTTGTTACTACCCGATTTGTCTTTGGATCAATGCTCTTACCCACAAAACAGGTGTCAAGGACAACGCTGTCTTGATCCAGCAACAGTAATAGCATGGAAGAGTCAGGGACTGCTTGATTCGTAAAATAATCAACGATTCTTCCTCTCATGGTCTTTTGCGCAAACGAAATGTTTGTGCACATACAAAAAACTGGCAGAAAAAAGAGAAATGATCTATTAAACAACTTCTTCATAAAAGGCATGTTAATCCATACGAACATCATTCAATGTAAGTATATCAAAACGGGAAGTCATACCAAAGTCACCTACATTTTGGTATAACTTCTCATTCTCTTGTTTTAAAGCAATGAACTGGTAATAGTCTTTTGGTTATGTTTCCATGGATTCGTACTAACCAATTCCATTTCTCGCGTATATTTAACTTTTGCGGTACGGAAAGCTCCACTAGCCATCTTGCCAACTCCATCAAAAATCAGACTAACCCCACTCACAACACAAGTCACGGAAGATCCAAACGACACTCCCGAAGCAGCCACTCCCGAAGCGATAGCAACGCAGCCTGCAGCAGCTTCTGCTGATCCAAGCAGAGCTTTGATCACATCAGGGTTCGACACTTCCTCAACTTTTGTTTCGAGATGAGAATTATGTACTCTAACACACTGGCAGCTTCCTGTCCAATCACTACCAGCCATGATTTTTTGCTGCATCTCCATGCCAAGTTCTTGGCGTGGATGAAGTTTCAATTTTTTAATCTTTTTCATTGGTTAAATTTAAAAGGATTTAGGTTAATGCATTGCAAATGATACTCATAGAACCTTTGCTGTGCTTTCATGTTGCAAAATTATAGTGATATTCTCCAATTTGATGTATACAAAATTTGGATAATGCTACCAATTTCCAAGATATCCTTGTTTTTTTTCTATTTATGTGTTATATTTGCAAATGAAACAATCTTATGTGAAGCTATGAATTCATTATTCTATGCAAATGATATTGCGTCCTACAGTGAGTGGATTGGAGTCGAAACTCGAAATCCGCTGGTAGGCTTGATAGACTTCTCAAAGGTGAAGCCCCTGCACCCCACACGGAAGTTGTATGGTTTTTATGCTGTGTTCTTAGGGGTAGGAAAGTGTGGAAAGATCCGATATGGTATGAATGATTACAATTACCAAAAAGGAGATCTTATGTTTGTGGCTCCTGGCCAGGTATTTGGCGCAGACGATGATGGTGCGGCCTTTCAGCCGTCGGGCTTTCTTTTGATGTTCCATCCTGATTTGGTACGCAGCACGCCATTGGAAAATGTCATGCGCAAATATCCTTACTTTTCTTACGGGATGAATGACGCGTTTCACATAAGCCGGGAAGAAAGACTAATAGTTATGGATTGTTTTCGCAGGATAGGCTATGAGTTGCGCCATCCCACGGATGAGCATAGCTGGGAGCTCATCATTGATGGCATCAAGACGCTTCTTGACTATTGTAGCCGCTTCTTCACCCATCAGCTTATGACGGGTGAAAAACAAGAATCGGATATTTTGGTCAAGTTTGAAAGACTTTTGGATGATTATTTCCATTCGGGTACAGCCAAGATGAATGGCTTGCTGACTGTGCAGCATTGTGCTGATGAATTTCGCATGTCCCCCACTCACTTTAGTGACATGCTGAAAAAAGAAACCGGTAGGACGGCCTCGTTTTTTATTACTGCAAAAGTAATAGATTTAGCTAAGAGGGCCCTTGTTTCTTCTGAAGAAACGGTAAACGAGATTGCATATTCATTGGGTTTTCAATATTCACAGCATTTTACTCGGTGGTTTAAGAATAACGTAGGTTGTACGCCCTGTGAGTATAGAGAGCATATCTGTTAGGTCATCCTGTAACTATTGTTAATGCCTCTTCTGAAAAAGGGCGGCACGCAGAGACCCTGTTGAGGGTGCCTGCGTGCCGTCCCTTATGTGTGCGCCTGTTTACCTCTGTTCCTGTTGGGGGCGTGGCGCATTGGGAAAATGTCAGTCGGCGATCGTGAAGTCGAGCTGTCGCTTCTCGAGGTTGGCGCGTGCCACCTTGATGCGGATGGCGTCGCCGAGCTGGTACTTGTGGTGGTGACGACGGCCACGGAGGAGGAAGTTCTTCTCGTCGAAGTCGTAGTAGTCGTCAGAGAGGTCGCGCATGGGCACCATGCCCTCGCAGTGGTTCTCGTCGATCTCGGCGTAGATGCCATACGAGGTGATGCCGCTGATGTGGGCGTCGTACTCCTCACCGATCTTGTCGCCCATGTACTCCACCATCTTGTACTTGATCGACTCGCGCTCGGCGTTGAGCGCCACCTGCTCCATGTCGGAGCAGTGCTCGCAGAGCTCCTCGTAGTGCTTGGCGTTGGCCGAGCGGCCGCCCTGCTGGTAGCGTGTGAGCAGGCGGTGGACCATGGTGTCGGGATAGCGGCGGATGGGCGATGTGAAGTGGGTGTAGTAGTCGAAGGCCAGGCCGAAGTGGCCGATGTTGTGGATGGAGTACTTGGCCTTCATCATGGCGCGCAGGGCGATGGCCTGGATGAGCTTCTGCTCACGCTTGCCCTCGCAGTCGTCCATGAGCTTGTTGATGTTGCGGGCGATGGCGCCCTTCGTGCCCTCGGTCTTCACCTTGTAGCCAAACTTGGCGGTGAACTCGCGCAGCGTCTCCATCTTCTGCGGGTCGGGGTTGTCGTGCACGCGGTAAGGCAGCACCTTGGCCTTCTTGCCCTTGGGCACGCGCCCCACGCTCTCGGCCACCGTGCGGTTGGCCAGCAGCATGAACTCCTCGATGAGCTTGTTGGCGTCCTTCGACCGCTTGTAGTAGCACCCCGTGGGGTGGCCCTTCTCGTCGACGGTGAAGTGGAGCTCCTCGGAGTCGAACTTCACGGCGCCGTTCTTGAAGCGCCGCTCGCGCAGCTTCTTGGCCAGGCGGTCGAGGGTGCAGATCTCCCATCCGTACTCGTCCTTGTAGCCCTGCTTTCCAGGGTTGGGTGCAGGCTGTCCGGTGCCGTCCTTCACGCCGTTGTCCTCGAGCACCTGCTGGGCCTCCTCGTAGGCGTAGCGGCGGTTGGAGCGAATGATGGTGTGCACGATGCGGAAGCTCTTCACGTTGGCCTCGTCATCGAGGTTGAAGACGACCGAGAAGGCCAGCTTGTCCTCATCGGGGCGGAGCGAGCAGATGAAGTTGCAGAGCCGTTCGGGCAGCATCGGTATGGTGCGGTCGACGAGATAGATGGACGTGGCGCGCTTCACGGCCTCCTTGTCGATGACGCTCCCCTCGGTGACATAGTGCGACACGTCGGCGATGTGCACGCCCACCTGGTAGAGCCCCTTGTCGAGCTCCTTAATGGAGAGGGCGTCGTCGAAGTCCTTGGCGTCGGCGGGGTCGATGGTGCAGGTCCACGTGTCGCGGAAGTCCTCGCGCTCGGCCACGTCTTGCGGCGTGATCTCGCCCGTGATGGCGTTGGCCGCGTCCTCCACGTTCTTCGGGTACTTGTAGGGCAGGCCGTACTTGGCCAGGATGGTGTTCATCTCCACGTTGTTGTCGCCACTCTCACCGAGCACGTCCACCACCTCTCCGATGAGGTTCTTGTGCTCCTCGTCGGGCCACTGTATGATTTTCACCACTACCTTGTCGTCGGTCTTGCCGCCCTTGAGCTTCTTCTTCGGTATGAGGATGTCGTGGGCGAAGGAACTGTCCTGCGGCACGCAGAAGGCGATGTCCTTGTCGACGCGCAGGCGTCCCACAAACTGGTCCTTGGCGCGCTTGAGAATCTCGATGACCTGCGCCTCCTTGATATGCTTCTGCCGGCGTGCCATGAACGACACCTTCACGCGGTCGCCGTCGAGCGCCGACATCGAGTTGCGCTCGGCCACGAAGATGGGCTTGTCGCCCCCGTCGGGGATGAATGAGTTCTTGCCGTTGGCCTTGCGGACGAAGGTGCCCTCCTGCACCTGCCCCTTGGTGTTGAGCTGGTAACTGGTGTCGGAGACCTTCGTCAGGAAGTCGTCCCACGCCATCTCCTCCATGATGTCGATGGCCAGCATCTTGGCGGGATGCGTGTTGAGGTGCATCGACTTGAATATCTCTTTGAACGACAGCGTCTTTCCCGGCTGCGCCGTGAAGAAGTCAGCCAGCTGCTTGGCCAGTTGCTTCTTGCTGAAATGCTTGCCGCCTTTCTTTCCTTTTCCCATATCTTTTTGGTTTTAAATGAGTCGGTTTAATATCTGCAAATTAACTAAAAAGAATTGAAACATCCTAATTTCATGAGGATTATTTTGCTAAGAACTTTAAAATGTCGTAACTTTGTAAACCATTAACGATGAAGATATTAATTACCGGTGCCAGTGGCTTCATTGGCAGTTTCATAGTGGAGGAGGCATTGCGCCGCGGCTTCGAGACGTGGGCCGGTGTGCGCAAGTCGAGTTCGAGGCGCTACCTGAGCGACCCTCGCATCCATTTCATAGACCTTGATTTCTCGTCGGAAGACCGCCTGGCGCAAGCGCTCGACGGCCACGACTTCGACTATGTGGTCCATGCCGCCGGCGTGACCAAGTGCCTCTCGGCTGCCGACTTCATGCGGGTGAACTACCAGGGGACGGTGAACCTTGTCAACGCCATCCTGAGGCTCAAGATGCCGATGAGGCGCTTTGTCTACCTGAGCAGTCTCAGCGTCTTTGGTGCCATCAGGGAGGAACAGCCCTACCAGGAGATCACGGAGCACGACACGCCCCGACCCAATACGGCCTATGGACGCAGCAAGCTCAAGGCCGAACAGTTTCTTGACTCCATCGGCAACGAGTTCAACTACATTGTCCTTCGCCCCACAGGTGTCTACGGCCCCCGCGAGAAAGACTATTTCCTCATGGCCAAGAGCATCAAGCAACATGTCGACTTCAGTGTGGGATTCCAGCGCCAGGACATCACGTTCGTCTACGTGATGGATGTGGTGCAGGCCGTGTTCCTCGCCCTCGACCATGGCATGTCGGGCCGCAAGTATTTCCTGTCCGACGGCAACGTCTACCAGTCGTCGACCTTCAGCGACTATCTGCACCAGGCGCTCGGACGCCCCTGGTGGATACGCGTCAAGGCTCCCATCTGGGTGCTGCGCCTCGTCACCCTCGCGGGAGAGCATGTGGGACGCATGACCCACCGGATGACGGCTCTCAACAATGACAAGTTCAACATCCTCAAGCAGCGCAACTGGCGGTGTGACATCGAGCCGGCGTGCGACGAGCTGGGGTACCATCCCCACTATGGCCTCCGCAAGGGAGTGGCCGAGGCCGTGGCGTGGTATGAGGAAAACCATTGGCTGTGATGCGACTGTCTCAATATATCGAACTGGAGCGCAAGCCCCACCGCGGGTTGATGGCGCTGGAGTGGGTGACGCTGGCCTATATGGCGCTGACGCTGCTCATCGTGCTCTTTGCCTCGACCAAGCTCGGCAACCCGCAGGCCATGGTCTGGGACCGCGTGAGGCTCGGAGCCATCACCCTCGCCATGTGGGTGGTCTATCGGCTGGTGCCATGCCGGCTCACGAGGCTGCTGCGTGTGGTGCTGCAACTGTCGCTGCTCGGCACCTGGTATGCCGACACTTATGAGCTCAACAAGCTCTTCCCCAATCTCGACCCCGTCTTCGCCTCGCTTGAGCAGGGCCTCTTCGGTTGCCAGCCCGCGCTGCTCTTCTCGCAGCATTTCCCGCAGGCGTTCTTCAGCGAACTGATGAACATGGCCTACGCCAGCTATTTCCCCATCATCGCCACCACGGTGCTGTTCTATTTCTTCTGTCGCTATGAGCAGTTTGAGCGGGCGGCGTTTGTCGTGCTCGCCTCGTTCTTCGCCTTCTACGTGATCTACGACCTGGTGCCCGTCACGGGCCCCATGTACTACTATCACGCCGTGGGGGTGGACCAAGTGGTGAGGGGTGTCTTTCCCAGCGTGGGCGACTACTTCCTGACCCATACCGACATGATGACGTCGCCCGGCTGGTCCGACGGGCTGTTCTATCAGCTTGTGGCCGACCTCCACACCTCGGGCGAGCGGCCCACGGCGGCCTTCCCCTCCTCGCATGTGGGCATCTCCGTGGTCTGCATGCTGCTGGTCTGGCGTGCCCGCAACCGCAAGCTCTTCTTCACCCTGCTGCCCTTCGCCCTGCTCATCTGCCTGGCTACGGTCTACATACGTGCCCACTATGCTGTCGATGTGATTGGCGGACTGGTCACGGGCGTCGCGTTCTACCTGCTTTGGGGACGCGTCTACGACAAGACCTGTTAGCACCTGCCAGACGGGAGACGGCGCTTCGTCTCTTGCGACCGACGCCCCACCCGATTCACATATCCATCACTTTTCCCCCAAGAAACAGAGATTATCATGAGTAAGAAATTATACATAGAGACCTACGGCTGCCAGATGAACGTGGCCGATTCAGAAGTTGTTGCGTCCATCATGCAGATGGCTGGCTATGAAGCCACTGATGTGGAGGCCGATGCCGACGCCGTGTTTCTCAACACCTGCTCGGTGCGAGAGAATGCCGAGAACAAGATTTACCACCGCCTCGACACGCTCCATGCTGAGCAGAAGAAAGGGCGCCGTCTCATCCTCGGCGTGCTGGGCTGCATGGCCGAGCGCGTGAAGGACGACCTCATCAGCAACCACCATGCCAACCTGGTGTGTGGCCCAGATGCCTACCTGAGTCTGCCCGAGATGATCGCCGCCGTGGAAGTGGGCGAGAAGGCCATCGACGTGAACCTCTCGACCACGGAGACCTACCGCAACGTGTTGCCCCAACGCATCGGCGGAAGCCGCGTGTCGGGTTTCGTCAGCATCATGCGCGGATGCAACAACTTCTGCCACTACTGCATCGTACCCTACACTCGTGGACGTGAGCGGTCGCGCGACGTGGAGAGCATCCTCACCGAGGTGCGTGACCTGCGCGACAAGGGATTCAAGGAGGTGACGTTGCTCGGACAGAACGTGAACAGCTATGGACTGTTGCCCAACGGCAAACGGCCTGAGAATGGTGTTATCATCGAGCAAGAGGGCGGACAGGAACTGCACGTCTGCAGCTTCGCTGAGCTGCTGCGGCGCGTGGCGCGCGAGGTGCCCACCATGCGCGTGCGCTTCACCACCAGCAACCCCGAGGACATGACAGAGGATATCCTCCACGCCATCGCCGAGGAGCCCAATCTCTGCCACCACATACACTTCCCCGTGCAGAGTGGCTCCGACAAGATCCTGAAGCTCATGAACCGCAAGTACACCCGTGAGCAGTATCTCGACAAGATTGCGGCCATCCGGCGCATCATACCCGACTGTGGCATCACCACCGACATCTTCGTGGGCTACCATGACGAGACCGAGGAGGACCACCGGCAGACGCTGTCGCTCGTCAGGGAGGTGGGCTTCGACGCCGCCTTCATGTTCAAGTACAGCGAGCGGCCGGGCACCTATGCGGCCAAGCACCTGCCCGACAACGTGCCCGAGGAGGAGAAGATACGCCGTCTCAATGAGCTGATACGCGTGCAGACGGAGGTGTCGGCCGAGCAGAACCGCAAGGATGAGGGCAAGGAGTTTGACGTCTTGCTGGAGCGTTTCGCCAAGCGCGGCAACGGGCAGCTCATGGGACGCACGCCACAGAACAAGGCGGTGATCATCGACAAGGGACGGCACCACATCGGTGAGACCGTCCATGTGAGAATCACCGGCAGTTCGTCGGCCACGCTCATGGGCGAAGAGGTTGTGAAAGAATAAGGTGACGCTTCGGCTGAGCCCCACCCAAAACAATGACCCACACATGAAAGAATTCCTGCAAGTGCTCAGGCGGTTTGTGCCGCCCTACAAGAAATACCTGGCGCTCTCGGTGTTGTTCAACATCCTGTCGGCGGTACTCAACATCTTCTCCTTTGCCACGCTCATACCCCTGTTGCAGATTCTCTTCAAGACAGGCGACGCGCAGACGGCGACGAGCCTCATGCCATGGGCGCTTGACAAGGAGGTGCTGATGAACAACATGAACTATTATGTCAATGAGCTCATCGCCCAGGTGGGGGCCACCACCACCCTGCTCTTCATCGGCTTGGCCCTGGCGTTCATGACTTTCCTGAAGACAGGGGCCTACTTCCTCTCGTCGGCAACCATCATCCCCATCCGCACGGGCGTGGTGCGCGACATACGCAACCAGCTCTACCAGAAGATTACCTCGCTCTCGCTCGGCTTCTTCAGCGAGGAGCGCAAGGGTGACATCATTGCCCGCATGAGCGGTGACGTGCAGGAGATTGAGTCGTCCATCATGTCATCGCTCGACATGATATTCAAGAACCCTATCCTCATCATCGTCTACTTCACCACGCTGCTCGTCATCTCATGGCAGCTGACGCTCTTCACGATCCTCTTCGTGCCGGTCTTCGCGTGGTTCATGGGGTATGTGGGGCGCAAGCTCAAGGCCAAGTCGATCAAGGCGCAAGCTCTGTGGAGCGACACCATGAGCCAGGTGGAGGAGACGCTGGGCGGGCTGCGCATCATCAAGGCCTTCTGCGCCGAGGAGAAGATGAACAGGCGTTTTGACAAGGTCAACTCGGCCTACCGCAACGACATCATGCGTGTCAACATACGCCAGCAGATGGCACATCCCATGAGCGAGTTCCTCGGCACGGTGATGATTGTCATCGTGCTCTGGTTCGGAGGCATCCTGGTGCTCCACAACCAGACCATCACCGGCCCGACATTCATCTATTACATGGTGGTGCTCTACTCCATCCTCCAGCCGCTGAAGGACTTCTCCCGCGCCAGCTACAACATCCCCAAGGGCTTGGCCTCGATGGAGCGCATCGACAAGATTCTCAAGGCGGAGGTGGCCATCAGGGAAAAGGAGCATCCGGTGCACATCCGTTCGTTTGAGCATGACATCGAGTTCCGACATGTCGGGTTCAAGTATGACCAGCAATGGGTGTTGCGCGACATCAACCTCGTCATCCCCAAGGGAAAGACCGTGGCCCTGGTGGGACAGAGCGGTGGCGGCAAGTCAACACTGGTCGACCTCATTCCGCGCTACTACGATGTGCAGGAGGGAGAGGTGCTCATCGACGGGGTCAACGTGAAGGACCTGGGCATACACGACTTGCGACAGCTCATCGGCAATGTCAACCAGGAGGCCATCCTTTTCAACGACACCTTCCTCAACAACATCACCTTCGGCGTGGACAGCGCCACAAAGGATGACGTGGTGAGGGCGGCGAAGATTGCCAACGCCTACGACTTCATCATGGAGTCGGAGCATGGTTTCGACACCAACATCGGTGACCGGGGCGGACGCCTGTCGGGCGGACAGCGGCAGCGTGTCAGCATTGCGCGCGCCATCCTCAAGAATCCGCCTATCCTCATCCTTGACGAGGCCACGTCGGCGCTCGACACCGAGAGTGAGCGGCTGGTGCAAGACGCGCTCTACAAGCTCATGAAGACGCGCACCACGATAGCCATCGCACACCGCCTGTCGACCATCAAGAACGCCGACGAGATCTGCGTCATCCATGAGGGACGCATCGTGGAGCGCGGCACGCACGCCTCCCTGTTGGCGGCCGACGGCTACTACAAGAAACTCCACGACATGCAACAATAAACAAAAACGGGCGGCTAACGCAATGCGTCAACCGCCCGTTTCTCATTCTTCTACATGGTTGCGACCGGTAAAATCTTAATTTCGCTCAAGTGAGAAATCACGGGGCTGACGCCACAGGAATACAGGCTCTGTAGGTTGTGAACGGATGGGATGACATAAAGGGAAATATGAGGAAATAAGGGGGCTTGTATGGGTTGTGTCAATATTGTCTTATCATCAGTATATAAAATGCAATGACCTTGGCTGGAAAAGTTTGTGTTTTCGCAAGCGAATAACCAACGTGCATGGAAAATGTAACTACTCAGTCTTCATCTCACTTGAAAATTAAGCCTTCGGAAGGTTCCGCTGTTCTCTACGGCCTAATCTAAGCAAGATGAACAATGCAAAACATAACCGACTGATTTTAAGCGATGAGCCTAAGGTCAGTCGGTCTGTTTGTTTCTATATTGTGTTCCAACATTCCAAAATGGAACAATGCATGACACAAATCATGAATCATTTGAAGAGTAACCATCCGAAATCAGCCGTCTTGTCAATATCCCATTAACATGCGAACTGTGCCTCAAAAAAAGACATGTTCAATTTAAATGAAGGCAATCGGAACGCTACCTGTAAAAACATGTAGCCGACAGACCAAAATCATCAACTTTAGCCATGTCTCCATTATCAGAATGCTGTTTCTTCTTCAAATGGTGTAACATGTTGAGAAAATAGTATCAAATAAAGTCCTCTATGAATTATACAGGCTAAGCCGTATACGTAGCAAAGAGTGTTCATACAGATTCCTTGTCCAACAAGAAATCAAATACGTCCATGAATACGATGCCGTCATCGTTTTGGTATTTCTTGATGATGTCGCCTGTTATCACATATTTCATGAAGCTATCGTCAATACGTAGCAATGAGGCAAGTTCTTGCTGTATCTTCTCTTTGTCGGGCAAGCTGAGAGCCGATTGGATGTAGCAGCGTTTATAGCCTTGGTTGCAAACGAAATCAACTTCGAGCCTTCGTCTGACTTTTGTGCCTTTCTCATTCACACCATTTACTTCTACGTTTCCTATGTCCACACTATATCCACGATAGCGAAGTTCGTTATAGATGGCATTCTCCATCAAGTGGGTTTTCTCTTGCTGGCGGAAACCGAGGAGCGCATTGCGAATGCCTAAGTCTGAGAAATAATATTTCAAGGGAGTTCCGATATACTTTCGCCCTTTCACGTCATAGCGATTGCATGACTCAAGCAAGAACGCATCTGCAAGATATTCGATGTATTTTTTTATGGTTGCAGAGCCCATAGAGACGTTCTTCACTGATTGGAAGGTGTTGGCAAGCCGTTGTGGATTGGTGAGACCACCAATTCCTGAAGCGAGAATCTTGAACAAATCGTTGAGTTCTGCGTCGTTCTTAACTTTATTCCTATTGATAACGTCTATCATATAAGTTTCTGTCAAGAGACTGTTCAGAAGTCTCACTTTCTCTTCTTCTGTTTTCTGTAGGACAACAGGAGGCAATCCTCCATAAAGCAAGTATTCGTTCCAGCCATCCAGCTTGTCGCCATCATATACAGTCATAAATTCAGCAAAGCAGAGTGGTGAAACATGTATTTGGTATCCTCGTCCACGAAACTCTGTGATGATGTCTTTTGACAGGAAACGTGCATTGCTCCCCGTCACATAAACATCGGCATTGGGGATGTGCAATAATCCATTCAATACATCTTCAAACTCATCAAGCATCTGTACCTCATCAAGCAGAATGTAATAAGGTTGGTCATCAGCAATCTTCTCTTTTACATACTTATAAAACTTGTCAGGATTACGAAACTCCTTGAAGGCATAGTCGTCGAATGCCATCTTTATGATGTGGTCGGGCATGACTCCATCGTCTTCAAGAAAACGCTTGAAGAGTCGGAACAGCAGAAAGGATTTTCCGCAACGGCGCATACC
>ERZ808246.840-NODE-840-length-24142-cov-3.852285_pt1 | contig 24142 bp, 27 predicted proteins | sample MGYA00521083_ERZ808246 | MGnify/ENA primary metagenome ERZ808246 (study PRJEB31516, sample SAMN03275577) | gut metagenome | biome: mammalia-associated habitat; material: feces | host: Papio cynocephalus | place: Kenya | collected 2012-07-07 ... | reverse complement strand
TACCACCAGCGGTCCGTCAAGCCGTTCCTGAGGTTCGCGGTCCACAGGCCACAGTGCGACCAGTCCCAGAGGTGCCCGAGGCGCAGCAGCTGTCGAAGACCCTGGGACGTCAACGGATTCCCGACACAGGCGTCGCACATGCCGGTGGTGGAGGTGGCCGCGGTTCCCGACGGAATGAACATTCCGCCATGGATCGTGACGTCGGTGAAGTACTTCCACTGGTTGTCGTTGGCCTTGGTCACGTCCGGATAGGCGCCGATCTGCGTGTAGTTCGCTGTCGAGTTCTTGGAAGCCTTGAAGGTGTCGCCCACGCGCCAGATCAGCTCGTGGCCCGTGTTCCCGTCGGCGTCCTTCGTGGCCTGCACGATGATGTCGTGCATGGTCTCGTACGCTCCGTTGCCCATTTCGATGCCCTGCAGGACGAATGGCTGGCAGTTCGCGGATCCGGATTGCGGGCGGCCGTCCGCGCCCTGCACCTTGTCGCATGCTCCGGTCTTCCACGGCATGGTGCTGACGAAGCACGAGGTGGTCGTGTCGAAAGCGGCGCCGTTGAGGTTGAGGGCCGTGTTGGATGCGTCGATGGTCGTCTTGGAGAGGATCGTGCGCGCTTCGGCGGCGGATGAGTTGCCGGCGTTGTTGCGTTCCTTGTCCGTGCCGACGTTGACCGTGGAGCCGATCAGGAAGCCGTTGGCGTCGGATGTTTTGACGATCACGCGCGTCTTGCCGGTCTCGGCCACGGTGACGGCGCACTGTCCCGGGTATCCCCAGCAGCCTCCGAGCGCGTCGCTGTTCTTGGTCGCCCATTTGATGAGCAGCATCATCTGCACGTAGAAATCGTCTCCCGTGCATCTGCCGGCGTATCCTTTGCCCTTCTTCGCCGCATAGTCGATGAGGTCGTTCTGGCAGCCGAACGCGCGCGCCGGTTTCACTCCGCTGATGCTGACCGGCAGGCTCTTCGAGTCGAGTCCTCCCATGTATTTGGCGTGGAGGATGGCGGAGCGGCGCGTGCCGTCCGTGAGCAGCTGGCCGGTGAAGTCGGTGTAGCCGTCGTACTTCGTGTCGGAGATGAGGAATTCGAGGTGGGTGCCGTTGTCCTCGACCTTGTAGTAGAGCGGCGCGCGCATGATCCACACGTCGCCGTTGGATCCGTCGCGTTTGAATCGGTTGTCGAGGCCGCTGATCGCCTTGACGTGCGGTTTGCCGTCGTCGTCGATGGTCGCGTTGACCTCGAGCGTGCGGAACGCGTTGAGCGAGCAGTAGTCGTCGCGGCCGGCGGTGGTGTTCGTGCTCAGCTCGATTTTCAGGTTCGCGTTGTCGCGGGTCTTCGTGCCGGCCGGCGAGTTCGAATAGCCGAACTTGGGGAATTTCACCCCGTACACGCGGCCGTCTCGGTGCGCGTGCCACCATGCGGCCACGTTCGCATACTCGCCCTGGCTGGAATCGTAGGCGAGCGTCGAAGCGTTCGAGCCCTGCTCGTGCGCCATCTTGATGAGCTGCGCCGCTTGTCCGATCGTGCAGCCCGCATTGAGATTCACCATGTTTTAGTCCTCCCTCATGTAGTCGATGAACCAGGTGATCGTGTCGTCGTCCAACGGTCCGACCTGCGCCGCGAGCGCCTGCGCCACGTATTGGTCGAACGCGGCGCGCATGTCCTCGTCCGTGGCGATGGAGACGCCGTTCGCGGCCATGGTCGCGATGGTCTGTTTGAGCGCGTCGGAGAATTGCGAGTATTCGATTTTCGCCGTTTTGAACGCGTTCGTCGCGTCGGCGGCGGTGTTTGCGGCCTTCTCCGCCTTGTCTCCGGCCGCGTCGGCCTTGGATGCCGCCGTGTTAGCCGCGTCGATGAGTTTTTCGAGTTGTCCCATCGTGTCGGCGGTTTCCGGCGACTGTGCGTCGAACACGGCGCGTTCGACGATGCCGTCGAAGTTCCGTGAGCAGATCTTCGAACCGTGGAATTCGAGTTCGATTCCGAGCAGGATACGGCCGGTGCGTGCGAGCGCCTTGCGTGGCACGGGGACGGTGTATGTGGCCGTTTCGGTGTCAGGAACGGCGGTCATGGCGACGCGGGCACCCAGGTCCCTGCCGGGGCTGGTGTTGTAGGCGAGCGTGGCGGCGAGTCCGTCGGTGTCGACCGGCATGCCGTCGTCCCAGATCTCGACGGTGATGGTGCGTCCGTTGACATCGCCGGCGTTGAGTCGCACGTCCGGCATGTAGTCGTTGGCGAAGTCGAGTTTGAGCGGGTCGCCGCTTGCCGTGCGGAATGCGTCAAGCGTTGCCATTGCCGTCGTCCTTGTCTTCGAGTTTTCCGCGCAGTTCGGCGATCTGCGCGTCTTTGACGTCGCACATGGCGGCGAGCGTGGCGATCTGCCGGTTCGCGTCGGCGAGTTGTTCGGAGAGCTTCTGCGACACGAGCCGGTCGAAGCTGACGTACTGCTTGTCATCGTCGTTCATTGTTTCCACCTTTCATTCGGTTATGGTTTGCGGCATGAGGCTTGCGTAGAAGCTTTCCTCTGCGCTGTCGATGGCGTTGACGACCGGCTCGTTCGATAGGAGGTCGGCGAGCGCCTGCGTGTCGACGCAGGACGTGTCGATTCCGGTTCCCGTGTCCGAGTCCTCGAGGGCGTAGACCGATGTCGATTGCGACGGTTCGGGGATGGTCGGCAGGTTCATGCCTTTTCTGGCGTCGTTGCGGGCGGCTGTCAGTGGATCGTTCTGGACGGTTCCGTCGTCGGAGAGCATGGATATGTCGGCCGCGCTGTCGTTCAGCGCCGCTTCGAGTGCTTCGTAGGCTTCCGTCCAGACCCCCCGACCGGTTGATGGATCGTATCGTGTCGTATCCTCGACGCCTTGCATTATCGCGGCTACGGCTTCGGTCGTGGATCCGAGTCCGAGCAATGCCGTCCAGGATGCGATGGTTCCGGGGGAGAACACGAATTGCTGGTATCCGTTGACGGGTTCGTCGCAGTTGACGATGATGTTGCCGTCGCTCATTGTCATGGTTTGTTTCATTGGTTGACCTTCCTTATTTCATCAGCCATCCGAACGTTTCGCACCGCATGGTGACGGAGCACGGGTTTACGTCGGCGTTGTAGAGCTGGATGTCCCAACCCGACTGGCCTCCGGTGTTCTTGACGTGCATGACGATTCCTCCCCACTCGCCGTCCGCGTTCGCGACGGCGTAGTATCGGCCGTATTTGGCTGGAGAGCCTGTGGCGAAATGCACGGAGACGCTTGCGCCGACCGATATGGATCCGCCGTTCGGCTTCCATGCCTGCCATGCCGCGGACCCGACGAATGTGTGACGGTTCGTGTAGCCTCCAAGGAAGCCTCCCATGTAGAGGTATCCGGTGTTGATGTCCGCCTGCACTCCGACGGCGCCGTTCGGATCCCATGAGGCGATCTCCGCGTACGTGTCGATCGAATCGGTCGCAGGTGAGGCTACCGACACCAGTCTCGCGCCCGAGCTTTTCGTGTCGTTGGACGCAATGCTGTAGTCGCGCAGGGCGAGGGCTTGGAAGATCGCTTCTTTCTTGGCGTCCTTGTTTTTCGTGCTGCCGACTCGTACGAAGGCGCCCGGATCGGTGTTCGCGCGACGGCCGCCGTTGAAGGTGAGCGTCGAGATCTCGCCCAGTTCGGAATTCGTGGACTCGGCGGCGATGTATGGCTGCTGTGCGGCTGTGGTCGCGTGGATGAACGAGATGCCGGCGCCGGTGATGTCGGCGGTTCCTCCGACCGGTGTCTGTTTGAAGCTCGGGCTCATCCACAGGCGTGATCCGGACGTGCCGGTCTGGAAGGTTCCGGTGAGCGTGTTGTGGCTGCCGTTGCCGTCGAGGTGGACGGTTTCGACGCCGTTCGCGTCACTCATGCTGAACACGCCCGTGTCGAGGTTCCAGTAGCTTCTCGCGCCGCTGATGATGCCGGTGCGAAGGTATGTGGCGTTGACGTACAGCAGGTTGTTGCTCATGTAGAGGCCTTGCAGCTGGCCGTTGTTCGTGAGCTTGTTGAAGATGTACTGCTGTGTGAGCGCTTTCTCGAACGTGTCCACATGCGAGGTGGCCGCGCTGTCGGCGTACGATTTTGCCGCCTCGAGCGTGCTGGTGTCGCCGTCGGCCGCCGCCTTCTTGGCGGCTGCCAGCGCGGCGTCGGCCTTGGACTGCGCGTCAGAGGAAGCGGCCTTCTTGGCGTTGGCTTCGGCCGCGTTGGCCTTGCTTGTGGCGTCGGCCTTGGCGGAGGCGAGCGTGTCCGAGCCGATGGAGTCGGCGTACTTCTTGGCCTCGGCCTCGGCCTCGGAGGTGAGCTGCTGCGCCGCCGTGGTGGTGGCGAGGTCGCTCGCCTTGTTCCCGGCGATGGTGCTGGTTCCAGCCAGACGGAATTCTCCGGTGGTCATGTCCCAGTACTGAAGGCCCTTCTTGTCGGTCAGGACGCCGGCCTTGACGAGGTTCGCGTCCAGGACGCCGGACTTGACGTAGGAGGCGTTGGCGAACAGTTTGCCGTTCTCCATGAACAGGCCTTGCAGCTGGCCGTTGTTCGTGAGCCGGTCGAACACGCTCTTCTGCCCAAGTGACTCGTCCAAGGCGTCCACGTACGCCTGCGCCGCCTTCTTGGCGGCTGCCAGCGCGGCGTCGGCCTTGGACTGCGCGTCCGTGGAGGCGGATGTGAGCGCGTTCTTGCGTGCCTCTTCGGCTTTCGCCTGCGCGTAGTCCTTGGCCGCGGCGAGGTTGTCGAGGTCGCTCTGGTCGGCCTCGCGCTTCATCTGGTCGGCGTATTTCTTCGCTTCGGCGAGTGCTGCCGACGATGAGTCCCCGGCGATCGCGTCGACCGTTTTCCCTCCGACCGTCGTTCGGGCGGAGAGTTTGAAGTCGCCGGTGTCGAGGTTCCAGCTGTTGTAGCCGGCGGCGTCGGAGAGCAGGCCGGTGTAGAGCGCGTCGGCGAAGATTCCTTTGCCGTTCGCGAGGCTGCGCCAGTTCCAGTCGCCGTTCGCTTTCCTCGAGCTTGCGCACCGCCAGTATCCGCCGCCGATCTGGATGACCTGCGTTGGGTTCTGGTCGACCGGCTTGTCGTACACGTAGATGCCTTGGTTCGGCGTCTGGTAGACGTATCCGCCGGTCTCGTTCATGATCTGGTTGATGCGGTCGATCAGGTCGGCGATGTAGACGCCTTTGCCTCCGGCCGCGTCGCTCCATGCGCCGCTGGAATTGATGAGCTTGTCGAGCTGCTGCTTCTGGGCGGCCATGCGCTGCGTGTACGACTGCGTGATGTTGCCGAGCGTGAGGGTGGTGTCGGCGAGTGTGCCGATCAGGTCCTCTTCGATTTTGAGCACGCGTCCTTCGAGGCGGAGCGTCGGGGTGAATGCTGAGTCGATGATCTGCACGCTGTCTCCGACGTCGACGCCCTCCGGGTCGAAGCCTGCTCGACCGAGGGCGGCCACGGTCGCCGTGTAGGAGACGGACGGCTTGCAGGTCTTGGCGAGGTACTCCTTGCCGGCGGCGAGCAGTTTGGCGGGGTCGTCGATGTCGCCGTTCTCGTAGACGCCTTCCGAGGGCATGGTCTTGCCGTCAGGCCCGGCGATGCCCCATTGCGCGAGCGTGGCCGCGTCGGCGTCGATGTACGGTTTGCCGTTGTTGACGTCGCCGATGCCGATCTTGCGGCTGTATCCGCCGGTGGCCTCGCCGTTTTCGTCGGCTTGTTCGACGCCTTTGCCCCAGCACCATAGGCGTGTGATGACGTTGTCGCTGTCGACGGTCCTTTTGATGGACGGGAGGTCCTTGCGGTATTCGAACCGTCGTGTGCTCTCCGGGTCTCCGCGCTGTTCGAGCAGGTCGACGTATCGGGCCTTGACGGTGGATCCCTCCACTTCGATGCGGGTCTGCAGTTCGAGGCCGAACGCGGCGCAGATGTCCTGAAGCGCGTCGGATGCGAATTCGTGGTAGAAGGCGAGGTCGGCCTGATGCGTGGTGAGGCCGGCCTGCACGGTTCCGACTTTCCATTTGGTGCCGTCGAGCGCCTTGGCGAGGCATGCCTCGGCGGTGGCTGAACGGTTGCGGCGGTCTTCGATGTAGACCTTGGAGAGTTCGCAGACGGATCCGCTGCAGTATGCGGTCGTGACCGGTCTGCTGCTGGATCGTTCGGTCTCGGGGTATCGGCAGATGTATTCCGCCCATCGTCCCATGGAGTCGCGGAAGACGATCCGATCGTCCTTGTTGATCTCGCCGATGACGGTGATGTCGAGCGTGTCGGTGCCGTCGGTGCCGCGCGTGCGTTTCGCGTCGAGCACGGACTGAATGTCGCCGAGCGGGTTGCCCCACCTGTCGAAGAGCGTGAATCGCATGATGGTTCCTCTTTAGATGAGCGTGAGTGGTTCGTATGCGAGCGAGCCGGAGCAGTTGGTGAGCGTGAGCGATTGCAGTCCGGGAAGCAGCGGGAAATAGTCGCTTTCCAATGTCGGGGCCTTGAGGTTGCCGTTGATCCTGCATGTGCGGCTGTCCGGATCGGCCGAAATGGTGATGGATCCGGTGAGCGTCTGTCCGGTCGCGTCGAGCTGGATCGAATGGCCGTGTCCGTCGTCGACGCGCACGCTTTTCGTCCCGTTCGCCGGTGTGAGGGTGATTGTGGGCCATGCCGGCCTGTTGCCGCGCACATGGATGCGGTTGGCTCCGTTCCGGAGTGTGGCCTTCCTTGTGGGCGCGTACAGGCATGGCATGGCGGACATGGAGACCTCTACTGTGGAGACCTGCAGCATGCCTCCGTGCGTGACCACGTCGGACCATTCGCCTACCGACAGCCGGCCGCGCCATTCGCCCGGCATCCCACGCCATGAGAGCGTGGTGTTTTTGCCGTTCAACGCCCCCAGCCATGATTTGGCGGCGAAGATGTCGTCCTCGCCGCCCGCCGTGTAGAGGCTTGCTGTGATGGTCCGCGTTCCGGCGTATGCCGCTCCGGTTTCGTCCTCGAGGGTCACGTCGAGCACGCCGTTGCGGCCTGGTATCGATTCGGTCGAGATTGACGGATCGCTTTTGCCGACGGTGATTCCGTCCTTGCCGACGCCGAGCATGACTTTCTCGAGCGGTGTCCCGTCGAGTCTGACATCGTCTACGGATGGCGTCGGCATGTGGAGTGTGGAGAGCATTTGTCACCTTCCGAGGTTCGTGCGCTTTTCGAATTCGTCGGCCATCGGCTTGGCGAGTTTGCCGGCCATGACCTCGCCGCCGCGGCCGTTGAGGTGGAGCGTCACGCCGTCGTCCAGTGCCTCGCGCAGCGCTTCGAGCATGTCCTGCTTGGAGAGCTGCTGTCCGTGCGATGCAAGCTGCATTTCGTCGGCGTAGGCGAGCTGGTACGTTCCGCGCGCGGTCACGTTCACGCCTGCGTAGGTCTTCGACGGGTCGATCTCGTCGTAGAGGGAGCTCATCGCGTCGTGCACGGTCTGCTGGCCGCGTTCGATGCCGAGTCCCATGCCTTTCGCGATGTTCTGGCCGATCTCGTCGCGGAAGACTCGCGACGGCGAGTGGATGCCGAGCACGCTCTTGGCCCAGCTGACGACGCTGCTGCCGAGGTTCGTGATGGTCCTTCTGAGCCATCCGAAAGCTCCGCCGATACCGTTGATGAGGCCCTGGATGATCTGTCTGCCGGCGTTGCAGAGCCAGTTGCCCGCGCCGGAGAGAGCTCCGGTCACGACGCCCCAGATTCGGCCGACCTGTCCACCGATGCGGCCGACCGCGCCGCCCACGGCGCTGACCATGCCGTTCCAGATACCGCTGAGGAAGCCACTGACGCTGTTCCACACGCTGTTCCACGTGCCACGTATGGAGTTGAGCACGTTGCTGATCGTGTTGCGCACGGAATTGACGCGGTTCGACACTGCGTTAACCATACCGTTCCAGACGCTGGAGAGGAAGCCGCTGATGGAGCTCCAGATTCCGTTCCACCAGCTGGATACGGCGTTGATAACGTTCTGGACGACCGAGCGTACGGCGTTGACCTTCTGCGTGACGGTCGAGACGATGGCGTTCCAGATGTTCGTGAAGAAGCCGCTTATTGCGGTCCATATGCTGTTCCACCACGAGCTGATCGCGTTGAGCGCGTTGCTGATGGTCGTCTTGATGTTTTCGATGACCGGAGTGAAGAAGGACACGATGCCGTTCCACGTGGTCTCGAAGAAGCCTTTGACGGTGTCCCACGCGCCCTGCCAGTCGCCCTTGATGAGGTCGAGTATCGTGACGATGACGGTGCGGACGGCATTGATGAACGTGCTGACGACGGCGCTGATCGACGTCCAGATGGATTGGACGAAGTTGTAGATGCCCATCCACACGGATTGCATGACCCCGCTTGTGGAGTCCATCTGTCCGGCGATGAAGTCGAGGATCCATGTGAAGACGGTGTTGATGCCGGACTGGATGAGTTTGATCGGCGCGAGGATGACGGCGCCGATGACCGTCCAGGCTGTCGCCATCGCGTTCTGGATCATCTGGCTGACGGACGTGAAGATGCCGGCTATGGCGTTCCATGCGGTCTGCACTCCCGTGGAGATGGTGTTCCACAGGTTGGAGAAGAAGCCGGTCACGCCGTTCCATGCGGATTGCACGCCGGAAACGATGCCGTTCCACAGGTTGGAGAAGAAGGATGTGACCGAGCTCCACGCCGTCTGCACGGATTGGACGGCGTCCTTGAACACCTGGACGATGCCGTCCCATAGTCCGACGAAGAAGGTGCTGACCGACTGCCATGCCTGCTGCAGCCATGCGATGAACGACGACCACATCTGCCGTCCGAGCTCCGTCTTGGTGAAAAAGAGCACGAGCGCCGTGACGAGCGCCGTGATGGCGATGGCCACGAGTGCGATCGGGTTGGCGGACATGACGGCGTTGAAGGCGCCCTGCACCGCGGTCGCGGCCGTGGTGATGGCGTTCCATGCGGCCTGCGCGGCCTTGACGATGCTGAGGTTCGATGCGACGTGTTTCAGCGTCGCGCCGAGTCCTCCCATCTCGTTGATGAATTCTACGGTCTTGGAGATTCCGCCGGCGGCGCCTCCGACCGCCTGCGCGGCCTTCGCGACGCCCTGCAGTCCGGCGGTGATCGCCTGATAGCCCTTGACGGCGAGCATTGCGGCGCCGATGAGTTTGATGGCCGTGACGACCTTGCCGGCATTGTTGGCCGCCCAGTTCGCGACTTCGTCGAGCGCCCTGATGACCGGTTTGACCGCTTCGGCAACGGCCTTGAACGCATTGCCGACGGCGGTTCCGAAGTCGCTGGCGTCCTTTCCGTGCGTGGCGAGTTCGGCAAACTTGGCGATGATGCGTCCGATCGCAGTCACGACGTCGCGCACGAGGCCGACGACCATGTTCAGGATCTCTATCCACGCCTGGAACGCTCCGGTCGCGGCGAACGCCTGCACGAATCGGCCGACGGCCTTGATCGCCTCGCCTATGATCGCGAGCAGGTTCGATATGCCGTTGATCGCGATGGTCATGGCGTTGGCGATCGCCCATGTGAACCGGTCGAACACGTCGGATGGAATGAGATTCTTCCAATCGACCGACTGGAACGCCTTCACGACCCCGGCCCAAGCGTCCTGGAGCTTCTGGAAGCTTCCAGTGCTTTCGACGTCCTTGTACAGGCTGATGAGCCAGTTCTTGGCGACGGTGACGGCCGCCGCGGCAGCGTCGCCGATCTTGCCGAACTGCGAGCTGAACGCGTTGATGGCACCGCTGATGTTGGAGACGCCGACGGCTTCGATGACCTTCTGCACGGCCTTCGAGATACGGTTGTGCACGTTCTCGATGGCGGTGCCGATGCCCTGCGTGGCGTCTTTGGCCTGCTGCGCGAAGGACGCGTACTGGCCGAACCCGTTTTTATCGAGGTCGACGATCGCTTTGTTGAAGTCGTCGAAAGAGATCGTGCCCTTTTTCATGGCCTCATACAGGTCGTTGCCGTTCTTGCCGGCGCCGAGCAGCGCCTCAGCCACCTGGTTGAGCTGTCCGGGCATTGCCGCCTGGATGGAGCGCCACGCCTGCATGTCCACCGTTCCGGCGGAGAGCATCTGCGTGTACTGCGTCAGGGCGTTCTCCTGCTCCATCGTGCTGGCTCCGCCGGCGAGCATCGCGTCGTTCAACGCGAGGCTGATCGTGGTCGCCTCGTCAAGGCTTGAGGTCAACGGCGCAAGCTGCTGGACCATGCCGCTCATGACGGCGCTCGACGTCGGCAGGCCGTCCAATGCCTTACCGATCTTCTTGATGCTGTTCGACGCGTCCTCGGACGAATAGCCCAAGTTGGCCATGACTTTAGGGAAGTTGTTCATCTGGTCGGCGCGCGATACGGCGCTGCCGATGCTGCTCGAGATGGCGCTCATGGCCTTCTGCGTCACCTGCGCGGCGGCGCCGACGATTGCGCCGACGCCGAGCAGTCCCTTGGAGAAGCCGTGTCCGGCTTCGGATCCGAGTTTCGTTCCGACCTGGTCGCCGACGCCGGAGATCTGCTTGTTGAGCTTTCCGGTGATTCCAGCCATGCTGGGGACGACGTTGATCCAGGCGTCCATGATGGTCACTCCGGCCATCGTTCCTCACAAACCGCCGAGTCCTGAGGTGCTTACTTTTTTCTGATTTCGTGTCTTGGCCGCTTGAGGTATTCACGCATTTCGTCGACGCTCATCGGCTGGATGTCCGTGAAGCGTCCGCTGTTCGTGTCCTTGTGCTTTCCAGGCGTCGGCAGCGGTTCCGGCCGATGCCGCTTGTGCTGCGCGTCCTTGGTCTTGGACCATGCGAGCCATCGGAGGCTGTATTCCATGGACCACAGCATGTAGTCGCGGTGCGTCCATTTCGCCGCCGGGTCGATCTCTCCGGCGAGCGCGGATCCTTCCGGCGCGTGGGAGCAGAGGATGTAGAGGTCGTTGAATGACAGGCCGTGGCCGAGCATGCGGAGTCGTAGGCCGTGTTCGATGAGCAGCAGTTCCACGGCGTCGCGATGCTCGGTGACGAGCCAGCAGACGGCGGCTATTCTTTTGGGCCGTCTTCCACGCCGCTTTCCTTGGTCCATCCGTTCAGGAGCTGTTCGATCTGTTTGGTGTGGAGGTTGTCGATCAGCTCGTGGGCCTCTTCGGGGAAGAGGTCGTAGACGAAGCCGAAGTCTCCGTGCTGGGCCGCGGTCATCTGCTTGATGGTCAGTGCTTCGGCGTTCGGGATGTTCCAGCGCTTCTTGCTGCCGGGGAGGATGACTTCGACGGTGTCGCCGGATGGTTCGTAGTCCTGGATGATGATCGCCATTGATTGCGCCTTTCGGTGTTCGTGCCGTGGTCCTGGTGTGTGGTGGGCCGTGCGGCGGGGACTCGGCTTGTGTGCCGCCGCACGGCCGGTATTGGTGTCCGGATGGCTCAGTGGCTGGATCCGGAAGAGGTGGTGGTGGAGACGGCGCTGATGTACTCGTAGGCCGTGTTGCCGTCGGTGTCGGGCAATGCGGCGAGTTCGATGGAGTAGTTGATGGCGTCGCCGTCCTTGTATTCGACGTCGTCGAGGTTGGTGACGACGGCGGATGGCACGACGATTCGCTTGATGCGGTTGCCGGTCATGGCGATTTCGAACACGAACGTGAACGTCTCGTTGCCCTTGGCGTTGTGCTTGACGGAGATGACTTCGTCGTTGTCGGTGACGTTGTCGCTGCCGTAGACGACCTTGAGCGTGTCGAGTGTGGTCTCGAGCATCGCGAACTTGAAGCTCTCGGTCTGGGAGGTGAGCACGCTCAGGACGCGGTCGCCGCCCCATGCGGTGACGTCGGTGAAGTTCTTGTCGATGGTGTCGGTGAGGCCGTCGTCGGACAAATATCCGAGGTCGGTGAAGGTGCTTGCGAGCGCGGTGGTAGCGTCATTTGGCAGTGCTCCTCCGCCGGTTTTGGCGTACCATGCGCCGCCGGCCACCCTTCCGCCGTCTCCGTGCGGTTTTCCGACGGAGACCATCTGCGAGTTTGGTTTGCTCATGTGGTTCCTTTCATTCGTGCACCGCGAGTTGCGCGGTGATTTGGTAGCGTGGCGTCTTCTCGTCGAGCGGATAGTTGGTCACGCCCGATATGTCGACTGCCGCGATTTCAGCGAGGTCTGGGATGTCGGTCGGATCCGTGAGGCGTTGGAGCGCCATGCGGGTCGTTTCGGCCAGTTTCATGGCCTCGCTTCTTGTGGCCGCGTAGATCTGCACCGCGATGAGTGGCCGGTCGATGATCCGGCCTGAGGCGCCGCCTACGCGTTCCACGATGATGAATCGCGCCGGGCGTGACTTGGGGACGTCGCCGTAGGCTGTGAGGCCGGCGGCTTTGATTTCCTCGTCCGCGTTGAGGCGCTTGATGACTGCCGTCTCGACCATGGACATCGTGGTGTTCCTTTCAGCTGATCGATTTGAGCAGTGTGTTGTGCCGTGCGTTGTCTTTCGCGGACTCGTATGTGCCCGTGTAGACGGCGCCGTGCGCTCGGTCGGTCTTGATGACGCTTGACTTGTATCCGCCTCCGCTTGACGCGTTGGCGCGTGTCTGGATCTCTTCGCATTTGCCGCGCACGAGGCTGTTCATCTCGGCGCTGTTGAGGATCGCGAGCACGCCGTCCTTGCGCAGTTGGGTGCGGATCCTAGCCATCCCGTTCCTCCAGCTCGACCTTGAGGTTCCATCGCGTCGGTCTGATTCCGCCGTCGATTGGCCTTGGGTCGCCTATGACGTGCAGTGGTTTGTCGACTCCGCCGATTTCGACGGTCGCCCCGCGCAGCCCTTCGAACCGGTAGGTTCTCGGGAAGTAGAGCGTGTAGGCGACGGTGATGCCGTCCGGTCTTGTCGCGTCGGTGGCGTCGGACTGGTTCCCCGGTTCGACGAGCACGTTTTTGACGGTTTCGGTTTTGGCGGCGGTGATCTCATTGTTCAGGTCGTCGGCCTCGCCGGTGTCGGCGACGCGATGCACGATGACGGTTTCGCCGCGCATGCTCATGGGAGCACCGCCGCCCCGGTCGTGAGGTCGACCGACCACATGGTCTGCCTGCCTTTGAGCAGGCGCCGCTTCTGCGCCGACGTGAGGTAGAGGCGTCCGGAGGGGTTCGCGTACTGGTAGGTCTGGCTGAAGCTTCCGGCGGTTTCGGTCGATTGGCTCACGCCGATCGTGTCGTCGGACTGGCTCAGCACGTCCTTGACCATCTCGCACGCGATGATCTTGCGTGTGAGCAGGCTTGCCTCGCGCCATCTCGGGCATTCGTCGCGGATGATCTGCGACGCGTCGGAGAGCAGCGTGTCGGCGAGCTCGTGGTCTTCGTCCGGCATTTCGCCGAACGCCCTCCATCTTTGTTCGAGATCGGAGGACGTGGCGAACGGCTCGGTCTCCCAATCGGGTTCTTCACCGTCCGCCATGTGATCACTTGCCCTTCGTGGTGGTCTTGGTGGTGGTCTCCGCCGTCTTCTCCTCTTCGCCGGCGTCAGCCACCGGGGTGCCGGAGTTATCGAGGCTGGACGGCAGCACGCTGGCCGCCGGTGCGAGCACGTAGGCCGGGAATCGCTTGCTGGCGTCGGCCTGCACGTCGTTGATCGGGTTGGCGATCTGGAAGCCGACGCGGAAGGTGACGCGCATTGCCACGCAGTCCTGCTGGGCGAGGTTGAGGATCACCTTGCCGTCGTCGTCGGTGATGACCGCCTGGTCGAGCATCTTGAAGGTGATGTCCTGGCGGAGGCCGACCACGAAGTTGCTCCAGTCGGCGCCGATGAGCATGGCCTTCGTTGGATCCCATGCGCCGTTGTTGACCTCGTTGAGAGGGAAGCCGTAGAGGGTGCTCGGAGCTTCTGCCGAGAGGCTGGGCGTGTAGATCGGGGTGCCGTTGGTGTTGCGCAGGCCGATGAGCTGCCAGCGCAGGCCGGGCTGGGCCGCGAAGCCGTTCATGGCGAAGCCCTGTTCTGCGAGCTTCTGGCCCATGGTGGCGACGTCGGCAGCGAGGTCCTTGCCGGCGGTGAGCGTGTTCTTCTTGGTGGTCGCCTGTGTGACGATGCCGTCGGGGAAGCTTGCGGGCTTGTCGGTTCCGAAGAGCGCGGCCTGATCGACCTTGAGCCCGATGGCGGCGGTGAGGCGCGGCATGATTTCGGGCCAGAGCGGGATGCCGGCGTCGTCGAGGACCGCTTCGGGGATCGGGACGATGGCGGCGAGCTCTTCGGCCGTGATGGTGAGGCCGCTCCATTTCATTTTGGTGGTCTGCTTGAGGCCGGTCTCGCCGCCGACCCAGTAGGCGATCGGCTTGGAGTCGAGTACCGGCTGGGTGCGGGTCTTGGTGCTCATGCGCACGGTGCGTGCGCGGCTCATGATGACGGACTGTTTCGGAGCGTCCTGGATGATCTGGGTCGCGTATTCGACCGGGATGAGTCCGTTGCCTGATCCGAGGTCGGCGGATCCGATCATCTGGTTGACGGTAGACGTCATGTTGTTTTCCTTTCGTTAGTGGCGCGAGTTCTGGATCGCTTCTCGCAGCCAGTCGCCTTTGACGTTGCGCTCGTCGGGGTTCTTGTTGCCGCCGGGCACGTTGATCTTCGGCTTCTTGATCGCCGCGATGTACTGTTTGAGGGCCTTGGCGTGGTCGTCGATCTGCTTTTCGTCGGATCCTTGGATGAGGTCCGCGGGCAGGTCGTATTTCTTGGCGGCCTCCGCCTTCCATTTGCTGATGGACTCGGCTCGCTCGTATCCGTCGACCTTGGCCTGCAGGGCGTCGATGCGTTCCTGGTCGGTCATCTGCGACTGTTTGATCGAGTCGAATTCCTTGGCTTTCTGGTAGTTGTTCTTGGCGTTTTTCTCCCACTTGCGGCTTTCGGCCTTGACCTTCTCGAGGTCGGCCTGCGACTGCTCGTAGAGCGCCTTGTAATCCGGTTCCCCGCCTTCGGCGCCGTGCGGCTCCGTCGTGTCCGTTCCGGTCTGCTGTTGGCCGGTGTCGGTGGGATTGGATGTTTCTTCGGCCATGTGGCCCTCCTTTTCTTGTGGTGCCGCCCGTCGGCCGTGCGGCTTCGGGCAGTAAAAAAGGCGGCCGTGCGGTCGCCTTGGAAAATCTTTTTCAGTCGCCCTTGACTCCGTCTCGTACGAAGCCTGGGCTTGTCCTGCGGATGAGGAACGCGAGCGCGTACGGGTCGTACATGCTGTCGGTGCTTATGCCGGCGGCTTTCATCTGTTCGCGCCATTCCTCGGGGATGCTGCCGCTCGCGATCATGTCGCGTGCTTCGGCGTATGCGTCGTAGAGACGGTCGGGGTCGTAGCCTTTGATGATCGATTCGTCGGAGTCCCATGAGGCGATCGCCTCGCAGTCGCAGTCGTTGTGGTATTTGTCGATGCTTCCGTGCGCGAACGTGGCCGTGTCCTCGCTGCGGTACACGAAGCCCTGTGAGCAGAGGATGAGGCAGAAGGCGCATGTCTTGGCTCCGCGTGGGATGCGCGCCCAGTGCGGTTTCGACGGGTCGCAGACTACGTTGTTTGCGATGGTCTGGCGTCCGGAGTAGTGAACCCATCGTGTGATCGCCTGTTCAAGCCATGATGCGAGCTGCTGCGGGTTGGACGAGAGCAGCGAGGATTGCGACTGCATCGCGGCGCGTATCGCTGCTTCGCTGAAGCTGTCGGCGGTGATCGCCCGGTAGCTTTCCTCACTGTCCGATGGCCCGTATTTGGCCCGCTGCTGCTCGTACCATTCGGCTGCCGCGGCGGCCGCCACGTCGCCGTATTTTGCCACGAGGCGTGGGACGGCGTCGAGCAGGAGTTCAAGCTGCCATTCGGCGTTCAGGTCCTGTGCCGTCGTCCACAGGCTTCTCATTTCCCTGATCGCCATTCTGACCGTCTGCTGCTGCGCGAGGCTGAGCGTTTCCACGTCCTGCCGTGTCGTCATCGGTGTTCACCTCGGTTTCCTGCCGTTGCGCGGCGGTCTTGGTGAGCGAGTCGAGCACGCTGCGGGCGTCCGCCTTGCGTTTGCTTGCGAGCAGTCGTGTGATCTTCGCATCGTCGTAGCCGAGCTCTTCGAGGATCACGTCGCATTCCGCGAGCCATGGGATGGCCTGCACCTGCTTGAGGATCGCGTCTGCTCGGCTCGCGCGGCTCGGGCGTTCCGGATCCCTCCAGTTGACGTTGAGCGCGGCGAGCTGCTTCTCGTCGATGTCGTCGCCGTTCTTGAGCAGCGCGATGTCCCTTGCCATCCTGCGCAGCTGCACTCCGAAGGCGTCGCACGTGTTCTTCGCCTCGATGACGAGGTCGCTTTCTCCGGCGGCGATGGCATCGGCGCTGCTGGGGCCGCTGTCGGTCATGACGCCGAGCTTCGCCATCGGAATGTCGGTCGCGCCGCTCATGCGTGCCGCGAGCACGCGGAGCTGGTCGCTGTGCGGCTGCATGGTCATCTGGGACAGCTGCTGGATCGTCGGCTTCACGCCGTCTTCGTCGGCGTTGATGACGAGCAGGTGGCTGATGGCGGCTTCCCAGCCGGTGATGGGGTGTCCGTCTTTGTCCACCGGTGGTTCCGCGCCGATCAGCGCGGCGCGTGGGGCGCTATAGAATTCGGCGCCTATGTCCATGCGGAGCATGGTGCGGGCCGCCTGGTCGGTGATGCTCATCACCTCGCGGTTGATCCTCGAGCGTCCGAAGGGCCGGTCGAGGTCGCTGTGGTAGGCGAGCAGCCAGACCGGCACGTGGTCGAGTCCGGTCAGCATGGGGTCAGATGCTACGTATCCGGCGTCGGTGCGCAGGATGCGGATGTTGTATCCGGGCTCGTAGAGCATTACGTCGGTCGGGATCATGATGCCCTGTTCGGCCTGGGTGTCGTCGATGTCCTGCACGACCATCGCGGCCCTGAGCGAGCGTGTGGCCATGTTCCAGATGCCGGTCGCGTAGAGCGCGCTGCGGAATGTGATGACCACTTCCGGCTCTCCGATGGACGTGTCGCCCGACCGCAGGCAGACGAAGGAGCATGAGTGCTTGAGCGTGCTGCGGATCGCCTTCGGGAGTTCCACCGTGAAGTCGTTGGCCTCCAGCACCTCGTCGAGGCCGAAGGGGTCGCGGTCGTCGCCGGTACTCACGAAACCGTCGAACACCACGCGGTTGGCGAGCGCGTCTACCGCCTTGGCGGGCCATCCGACGACTTCATCGACCTTGGAGAGCGTTGGCGGCACTGCGATACCGAGGTTCTTCAGATTCTGGCGTCCGTCGTAGTATCGGCTCCGCAATTGGTTTCTGCCGAGCTTGTTCTGCCATTTCTGAAGCATGACGTCGATGTCCGCCATGCATTCCTCTGGCAGTCCTCTCGGACGGATCTGCTGGAGTTGTGGTGTGATCTCGTCGCTCATAATGCCACCGCCTTAGCGTGCCTTCCCGGATTGCGTTTCGACGTTCTGGCCGCCCAATACGCGAGCGCCACCGCCTCGACCGGTGTGACGTCCACGTTTTCTGAGCTCGACTCGTAGCCGAAGCCGCCGTTGTTTCCGATTTCCCTGTGCAGCGCGTGCCCGACGCCTTCATCGAGGGCCGGCTGTCCGAATTGCGTGAGCAGGTGTGAGTTGATGCCCTGCTCGAACATCGCCACGGCGTCCTGCATCTGTCCGGCGCCGACCGTCCAGATGACGCGTTTGGATACCTTGCGGTCGATGAGTTTGTTGATGAGGTCGCTTGTGCCGACGCGTCCGTCGATGACGATCGCGAGGCTTTCGCGCCATCTTGTGGCGCCTTGTTTGTTCTCGCCGGCCATCCAGTCGGCGATCCAGTCGGTTCCGGAGCTCATGGTCTTGTATTCGATGAGTTCCACGTGTGGTTTGAGGTCGGATCCGGCCGGTGGTTTGCGGCAGGCGGCGAGCGATACGTGGCGGCCGTCCGGGCTGAATTTGACGCTGTACGCCGCGTAGCCTTCCGTCGCCGGTGTCGTGGTGCGGCATGAGGCCCAGTTCTTGAGGTCGATGTCGCTTGATCTGTCTGCCGTCTCGTCCCACCAGCCGAGGCGTTCGCGCGCGAAGCCGTCCTGGCTGAATTTCTTGACTTCCGATTCGATGACGCTTGGCAGCAGGCGTATGCCGAGACTTGGATTGGTGGCTTCCCACCGTTTGCGGTCCTCGACGTCGCCGATTTCGGCGACGCTCCATTCGAACCAGCAGAGGCGGCGGCTTTTGCCGCTGTGGGCCTCTTTCCGGAGGCGTGCGAACACGGTTCCGGGCGATGTGGGAGGCGTCGGGGTCCCGGCGTAGATGGTCATAGGGTTGCCGGATGGCGCGGATGAGATGGCCGGCTGCATGGCCTCCATCTGTTCGTCGGTCAGTTCCTGCGCCTCGTCGCAGACGATGACGTCGACGGTGAAGCCACGGCCGGACGACTTGGAACGCGCGATGAACTCGATCGAACCGCCGTTCGTGAGGTAGATGGCCTCCTGGCCGTTGGTGCTTCGGATCGATTGGACGATCGCGGCGAGTTCCGGATATTTGCGCGAGTTCTCGAAATAGTGCTTCATGCGCATGAAGTGCTTGCGGCACGTCTTGACCTCGTGCGCGGTGTGGAGGATCTTGAGGCCGAGGATCGCGGCCATGTACAGTTCGCAGAATTCTATGATGCCGTTCTTGCCGTTCTGCCGCGGGACGCTGATGCCGACATCCCCGGCGGCCCATTTACCGCTTTTGAGGGTCGCGAGCCATCCTTCCATGACCTTGCGCTGCCATGGGTCCGGAGGCATGTCGTATCCGGCCGCGAGGTCGCATGCGAGCGGCCCTTCGGATCCGCAGTGGCGCGGGACGACGGAGAAGCTAGGCTCTTGCACGCCTTTGAGTTTTCTCGCCACTCTGCATCTCCAGTCTTCGTTGCGCGATCATGTCGAGGGGTGTCGTCTTTGGCTCTTCCCGCTGTTCGTCGTCCGTCTTGACGGCGGTCTTTCGTGCCGCCGGCGTGATGCGGTAGGCGGCCTCCCTTGTGCGGAGTTCGCCGAGCAGCGTGAAATCTCCGTTGCCCCAGACGGCGGCGTGCACTAGGGCGGTGGTCATGAGGTATTCCCAATCGCTTGCCGTCCATTGGTCGGCGCCCGGCGTCGACGGCAGCGCACTCCACCACCGTTTCGTCTGTTCGGGCCATTCGATCTCTGCCGGCAGTTCGGGTTGTTCGACCGTCATCGCGCCGCCTCCGTTTCACATCAGGATCCACTCGTACGGCTCGCGCTGCGCGATCTCGCCTGTCGGGTGAAATCGAACTCGCCCTGCACGTAGTTGCTCATGTTCCCCTCCAATGGAAAAGGCCGCCACTATGGACGGCCATGGTTTGAATCGCTTCGAAAATCAGGATCCGCTGGTGCGACCGCCCGAAGCGGACGTGGAACGTCGGCTGAGAGCGTTCCTCACACGTCCCGCCACGTTCCGCACGGCGGTGCCGATTCGACTGAGCGCGTTGCGCATGTTTCATCTCCAATCAGATCGAGGCGCCGAGTTTTCTGGCGACGGCGACGCCATCCATGTATTTGTCGCCAAGTTTCACAAGCCCATGAGCGCGCAGGAAAGCGTCTTTCGCGTCCCTGTCGTCGAAGGCGAGCACGAACCAATGTTCGCTGTCCGTCGGGTCCGCGGGCTTTTCCGGAGCACGCGCATTCACGAGGCATTCATGCAGGATAGAGAGTTCAAGGAAGCAGTCGGCCTCGAGGTCGCCCGTGTAGGCGACGTCGGCGAGAGGATCCTTGGTCTTCTCGGTGCCGAAGCGCAGTCCTCCGAAGCTCATTCCGCCGCCGAAGGCGATGGACGACGCTTCGCCGAGCCCCGCGATGGATCCAATGACATCGGACGCCTTGAGGATCGCATGGTCGGCGCCGAAGCCGAAGGTGTCATGCCATCGGCTGATATGCGCCGCGCTGGGGAAGCAGAGGCAGAGCCAGAATTCGCTGTCCGTCGCGGCGACGAAGCGCTTGCGCTCGGCCTTGGCGCGCGCACGGTATGCTTCCGCCTCGCGCTTGTCCGATTCGGTCATGCCTTCCATGCCGTCCGGCTTCTTGTCCTTTTTGCGGCCGAAGCTCACGCCGCCGCCGAATTCCAGTGGTTTAGCGGACATGATCGGCCTCCAGGAGCGGGAACCAGCTGCGCAGCACCTCGAAGTCTTCGGGGTCGCGCTGTTTGAGCACTTCGGTGAACCGACGGTCGATGCCGTCGAACGACCTTCCGAACCACTTGTAGTCGACCGGCAGTTTGAGGCCATGAGATTCGATGCAGTCCATGACCTCGCCCTTGAGCCAGTCGCCTATCGGACTGACCTTGCGCGACGAATGACGCCAATAGCCGTAGCGGACGAAAGCGCCGCGACGTTGGATGCTGTCGGCGGCTCGGACGCCATCGGCGCACCATGTGTCCTTCGGCAGTCCGAGGTGGTCGCGGATCAGATCCCACGTCTGCTCGTATGTGGGGGTGGGCAGCTGCGCCGCCTCGATGTACCGGAGCCTTTCAGGCGCCTGGTAGACGAAATTGTTGAGCCACCGGTAGAGCGATGGATGCGGATACCTGCGGATGCGGGTGCCGAACTTCTGTTCGAAGTAGTCCAGTTCCTCGTTGATCCACGTCAATCCCGGCACGTAGTAGAGATACGCCGGGACGACATCGATGCCTTCGTCCCTCATGGCGCACCATGCGGCGATCGAGTCCTTGCCGCAGCTGAATGCGAGCAGGACCGGCCGGCCTTCCTCCGCGAGGCGCCTGCGCACTTCGGCGCTTGTCCCTTGGTTGCGGATCACGGTGGTCATCTCGGCCACCTCTTTCCGGTGGTGCGGATGAAGCGGGAGTGCGAGTAGAATTCGACGCCCGGCCGCTTGAAGCTCGGAGCGGTGGACATAACGAAGATGTGCAGACCGGTGCCGGACACGCTCGATTCGGTCCAGACGGCCTCATCGAGCAGCGACGGCACGATGCGCGCCGCCTCGCCATCATCGATCAGATCGCCATCTGCATCGAGGCAGTGGTCGAAGTCCCAGCATGCCAGACCATCGCCGAGCATGATGCCGAAGCCATCGCCGGATCCTGAGCGGCACGCCTCATAGGTGGTCCAGGTGCACGGATCCGTGCTCGACGCAGGCCTTCCATTCGGCATGATCGGCCTTTTCCCATCGGCGCGGACCCAGCGATCAAGGCTACGGAGCTGCATGGGGATGCGGTTGGCGCGGCAGTAGCGCTGCCTGCATTTCGCGCTGCAGAATCTGCGCGGCCGCCTTGGTTTTTCGGGATTGCGGATGAACTTTCCGCACTCTACACATTTCTTGTGTTTGTCCATACATTCAATATTACTACTGTTTTCTGTAGTTGTCCATCTAATTTTGTGACATGTTCAAAACTGCGAGGATTGCATGTAAGAGGCCTGCCGCAAGGTGGGTCAAAAGCATCGCATTGAGCCCTGCAAAGCCCCCTGAGGGACCATGCAGAGGCCGGTGGACGTGACCCACGGAAAACCGACCGCGGACGCGGGGGGATGTGGGCACTGGCCTTCTGGGGTGCCTCAACCGGGGCGGGGAGGGCAACGCCCCGGCCTCGGAGCGGAGCCTACCAGTCCTGGCTTTTGGTGATCGGCAGTCTTGAGACCGGAACCGGCTTTTTTCCTGTTTTTCCGGCCGATTCGCCGAAGTATTGTTTTGAATGGTCCTTGAGCTTCGAGTTGCAGTGCAGATGCATCGGCTCGGTGTTGTCGAACTGGAATGGTGAGCCGCCTTTGCTGACCGGCTTGATCTCATTGATGGTGAAGCTCCATGGATCCGGCCATTTGAGCATGATGTCGATCGGTTGATGGCAGAAGCGGCAGATCGGCGGGTGTTCGATGGCGAGCCATCTTTGCTTGATGCGCCTTCTGGCCGCTCCATTGCTGCGCCGCGGGTTGGTCTTGGACCTGCCTTTAGCCTGTGCCATGCCCCGCCTCCATTCCGGCCCCTTATATGCGCCCCGTATGACGGCCCGTATGGGCGGCCTTATATGAGGCCTTCCTCGAGGCGTCGTATATGGGCGCCTCCATATGCGGGTCGTTCCGGGGGTGGGTGTATTCGGACCTGACCGTGAGCGATTCGGCGTAGAAGGGGATCCACACGATTCCCGGCCCGTCATGGCCGGGTTCGTACCGTGGCCCGACATCCGAGATTGGGTGGATGACGGGAAGGCCGTCTATGAACACTCCCCGGCCTTGGTCGAAGGTGATGTTCCGTGGAATGCGCATTCCGGCCATGTCCGCCTCCCTGCGTCTGATGATTTCGATTGTGCCCCCACACGGACTCGAACCGTGGACCCATGGTTTAAAAGACCGCTGCTCTGCCAGCTGAGCTACAGGGGCCTGAATACGAGAACCGCCCCTTCGGCGTATGGCCTCCGGGGCAGTCTCTTGACACACGACAGTGTAGCACGTTTTCGGCTCAGTCAATCGGCGGAACGTTTTTCGCGGACCGCCTTGATGAGTTCCTCGATGTTCCACTCCCAGTAGCGTCCCTCGACTTTTTTCGGATGGAGGAAGCCCCGTCGCGCCCAATTGTCGAGGTCCTTGCCGGTGACGTGGACGCCGCAGTTCTCCGTGACCCATCTCGCCGCGTCGCCACGTGTCCTTGTGATGTGCAGCATGCCCGCCGATTTCAGGTATTCGAGCCTGACGGAGCTGAGCGTGAGGAACGAACCGCAGACCGGACAGACGGCGTAGTCGGCTCCATGCTCGGCGTAGATGGGCGTCCGGATCTCGGCGCCATCGGCGTCCGTGGACGCGTGGCATTCCGGACAGATGCCGACCAGTCGCCGTTCCTCCCGCCGTGTGGCCTGGGCGGCGACGCGCTCGCAGATCTTGACGGTGTCGTGCTGCCATTCCGGAGCGTCTGGCAGTTCGAGCAGGCGTGGCATGTAGTGTTCGAGCATCGGCAGCAGCCATGTCCATTGCCTCAGCGTGCGTCGGCGTCCGAGCCGGTCGGTTCCGAAGGGCTTCATGCCGAGTCTGCCGGCGAGCAGTTGGCAGTGGGTCTCGGCCGCCGTGTACGCCTGCTGCGCCTCGATGTTGAGCGGCGTGCAGGGGAACGCGCTTTTCGCTCCCCTAGCGGCCGGCACGTCGAGGCGCGCCTGCCGGTATGCGATCCGGCGGAGCGTCGGCATGCCTTCCTTGCGGAGCCATTCGAGGCGTCGGAGCCAGTCCTCGGCGCATTCTCCGCAGATGGCCCCGTCGCCTTCGGCCCCGCAGATCGGGCAGTTTCCGTGTTCGCTCATGTTCCCACCCTTCGGTCTATGATTGCTTCCGTAGAGAGATGCAAGCCTGCCTTCGGGTGGGCTTCTTCTTTTTCAGGTCCGGTTCCGTTTGAGCCGTTCGCGTTCGATGTCGCGGAGCATCGCCTCGAGCACCGCTTTGCTGAAGCCAGTCGCGATCCTGACCTCGTCCACGCTCCTGCCTTCGCTGAGCATGTCCCACGCCTTTTTCGAGACGTTCATCCCATTGACCTCCTTTCCTCTTTCCACCGTCTGTGCCATCTGAGCCATACGAGCCATTGCGGTATCGGACTCCAGAGGCTCACATATGGCGAGTTGTGGATCATCCGCCACCATGTGCCGCATTTGGCGCAGCGTTCGACCCTTGGCGGACCGCCGTATCGGGCCGATCCGATGCCGTTGCCGCTGAAGCAGATGAAAACGCCGTCCGAGCTGCTGCATCCATGCAGGTCCGTCATTCCGCACCACCTTCGGCGAGCGCCGCCTGAATCTTGTCCCTCGCCGCGATGTAAGCGTGGTATCTGATGGACGCGCTCTCCTCGATGATCCGATTGCCGAAACGTGCCCCGGCGCTCGCTGTCTCGAGTTCCTGGGCGATGAGCTTGTTGAGCACGCCGATGGCGATGTCCGCGTCGGAACGGCGGCACCCACCCAGCTCGACGTGCTCGATTTCAGCTCGTTGACGGAGTATGTCGGCGTATTCGTCCATGACGTCGAGCTGGTGCCGCAACAGTCCTATCGGGCACGTGGGCTCGAAACCGAGCGTTCCGTCGGCTTGCTTCGAGAGCATGGTGCGGAGCTTTTCGCTCCTGTCGACGAGCTGCCTGTATTCGTCGGCCATCCGTGTCTTGTAATCGCTCATTTGTCGTCTCTTTTCGTGAGTCCCCATTTCATCGCCTGGCACATGTTGGCGATCGCGTATCTTGCCTCCATGATGGTGATGTCCTTTCTCAGCAGTCCATGCCCGGCG
>ERZ808246.838-NODE-838-length-24153-cov-3.353639_pt1 | contig 24153 bp, 17 predicted proteins | sample MGYA00521083_ERZ808246 | MGnify/ENA primary metagenome ERZ808246 (study PRJEB31516, sample SAMN03275577) | gut metagenome | biome: mammalia-associated habitat; material: feces | host: Papio cynocephalus | place: Kenya | collected 2012-07-07 ... | reverse complement strand
CTTACATAGTCAGATATTTGCCTAAAATATGGCCAATAGGGATTTTGGATGAATAAGGAAGGCGGACATTCATTCTTTCTTACCCCTTCGATAGAGTAAAAGAAAGCATGAGGAACAAGCAAATTAACGCCTTGAACGTATTGCAAATCGATCCTTTCCTTGATTTCGTTTGGAGTTAATCCCCAAGAAAAACAACCAAAAGTTTCCGATAAGGTACGAGGCTTATTTAATAAATCGGCAGCACTAGAAGCAAGCTTTTCGCTAATCCTAGGGAAATCGCGATTAATACAATCTAAACCAGAATAATCTAACCCATCAATAGCAGAAAAGAAGTTGCCTTCCGTTTGAACTAACCATTCTAGCTTTTCTTCTCTATGCAAATGACCTATTAGAATAAGGCCATCCTTATGTAAATAATTCCTAATTTCATCAAAGAAAGATTCTTTATAAATCAAGGTAAGGGCTTTGTAATAATCTTTTCTTATTTTGCTAGAAACGGGCATATCTTGAAATAAAGTAGGCAAATAAGGACGAAGGTCATAACCAAAAATTTCTTTGAATTCAGTAGGAAACTTCTTCGTCCAAATTATTGTATTTAGATTTTTTGCCTGTTCTAGATAATTTTGGTAAAAACCTGGTTCATCGGTAAAAAATCCTTTTATGACAGAACCATAGTATTCTTTTAGATTAATTTTATATTGTTCGTGGGTGGAGGCAATGAAAGCGTCGGTTGCATCTTTATTTAGTAGATCTACATAAGGCAAATTCGAATATGCGGGGCAATGGGCACAATTTTCCATCCTAAAGACAAACACTTCCCAACATAAGGTTTTTGAAGCCCAGGGTTCTTTGCCATTTTTTCCATAATCAGTTATATCGATGAATTCCTTATCTTGATAAACGGCAATGACGGAGACGATTTCAGAATTAGGTTTTTCATTTACTACGATTGGTTTCCCTAAAACAGGATAAATTTTTTCTACGCTTAGACATTTCGCGGCAAATGAAGGATCTTTTTCTATGACTTTTCCATCTGCATAGCCACTAGGCCAATTATTTTCATCATAAACAAAAATAGTCATGCCTAGCTTTTTGGCCACTTGGCAAGATAATTTCATTTTAGAAAACCATTCATTTCCTAAATAAGGGATAGTTAGCCCTTTTCTAGCATGGATGATTACTTTGCTAATCCCCTTTTCCTTCATTTGGTAAAGTTGATTAATTAGTTCTTCATTATTTAAATCCGCGTTCCAAAACCAAAAAGGAATCATGGAATATTCCTCACTTGGTCTAAAGAAATCCTCTTTTTTTATCATTGTTCTTGCCTTGGTTTTTATATTCTTAATAAAAGTAAATGAATTTATGAAAAATAATTAGAATTAATAATATGAATTATAGCAAACATAACTGTTTGCTTTCTTTTTTCTTTACCAAAAAAATAGTTTTTTTTACGATTGTTTTAGTCAAAAAGCGCATATTCACCTCACAAATAATTATCTTTTTAAATAGAAGAAGAAAATAGATATAATTAGATTATGGATAAAAGAAACCTTGATTGCATTATACCTGCAAAAGATGACATATCTAGAATTTATGCAACCCCAAATCCACCGCATACGCATAAGAAATGGGAATTGGTTTTCTTTTTAGAAGGAATTTCTACAAATTCAATTAACGAAAAACAATATGAAGCAAGCCATGGCGATCTATTTTTGATTGGACCTAGCCACGTACATCAAATTTCATTTATAAAGCAACCACACTTGCACCAAGACGTATATTATGAGAATGAAGACATAGAAAAATATGTTTTAAAAATGTCAAAAGACATTGCAAGTCAAATATTAAGTGGCGAAAGGGTCGTTAAATTGAAATTAGGTTTCAGCGAATTTGAAACAATAAACTTATTTTTGAAAAACTTGCTAAATCCAAAACATGATTTTTCAAATGAAGAAAATGATTTGTCCTGCCAAAAATTCCTATCATTAACATTGCTAGACACCGTTTTAGGTCTATATTGGATTAAGTATTGCGAAAGACATACCTCAACCCCGAAGTGGCTATTAGACTTTGCATCTAATTTGCAAAGACCGGAAGTCTTCTCAAAAAGGGTAAGCGAGATAATATCAATGACAAATTATTCCCATTCTCAAGTAGGTTCAATGTTTAAAGCCTACAAAGGCATTTCCCTGGTTGATTATTTAATAGATATACGAATGGATTATGCCAAGCAACTTCTGCAGGTAACAAACAAAAGCGTCTTATCAATCTCTGAGGATTGCGGATATAACTCCTTATCTACTTTCATCAAGCTTTTCAGGGAAAAAAACAATTGCTCGCCCCTCCAATATAGAAAACGTCTCCAAAAAGAAAATGAAAACCCTTCCCTATAATTAATGGACAACCATCAATTTCGAGAAGGGATATTTTTCTATCCTTTTACCCCATCGGAAGCGGATAATCCGTTTTGAAGAGGCTTTTGGAATATGGCGTAAAGAACAAGCACTGGCAACATGGAAATTATTAAGGCTGCGAATTTTACCCCATAACCGAATGTCGCATTGGTCATTAAATTATTCAAACCAGCGGACAAAGTGTAATAATTTGGATCCTTTATAAAGGTAATAGACATCGCATATTCATTCCAAATACCAGCAAAGCTTAATAAGCTAACGATAAATAAGGGAGGCTTTACCATGGGCAAGACAACATGGAAGAAACGTTGGAATTCATTGGTCCCATCTATCTCGGCCGCTTCAAGGATATCATTATTAAGGCCCCTCATAAATGGAAGGGTAAGAAAAACATAAAACGGAACACCTTGGATAGCGTTTAATAGCATTAAAGTCGGTATGACCATCCATCCATCGGTCAAATGCATGCTTTGACACATTTTTAATAAAGGAATAAGAAGCAGCATTTGGGGAACCATCATGAAAATGGAATAGAAATGGTCAAGGAAGCGAAATAGCTTAAAACGATATTTAGCAATTACATAGCTTGACCCTAAGGTGAATAAAATCGTCAAAGCCACGGTTCCAACCGATAAAATTACAGAATTTAGGAAATACTTGGAAAAGTCAGCTTCTTTCCAGGCAGTAGCATAATTTTCAATCAAGAAAACAGTAGGGAAATTGAAAGCGCCGCCCATAAAATCTTTTTGGCTTTTAAAAGAAGTCATGATCGCCCAAAGAGGGAATATTACCAATAAAGTCCAAATAAGAAGAAATATTCTAATGACCCATCTAGTAATTATCTCGCCTTTTGATTCAGGGGAATGCCTTGTAACGATTCCATTATCCTTACTCATAAAAACGCCTCCCGATTTTATTCATAACGCCTTTAACCGACAAAGAAACAGAAGCCGAAATGACTAGCATTATCAAAGCAGCCGCATAAGAGAAAGCAACTCTACCCCTGCTAGTTCCATATAAATAGACATATAAGCCCATTACCATGGCATTATTATCAACCCCGCCAGTTGGAGTAAAGACATTTACGATACCAAAGTTACCACCTAAGGATTGATATAAAATCGAAACAACCATAAAGGTAACTTCAAGCCAAACGGCCGGCATGGTAATATGAAGCAATTGCTGCCAGGAAGAAGCTCCGTCAATATCGGCGGCCTCATAAAGTTCAAGAGGGATTTGGTTAATGGAAGATATCATGGTAAGCATGAATAATCCAACTCCGCACCAAGAAGCAACAAAGCCAATGCAAATAAGAGGATAATCGGTAATCCAATCAGCGGCAAACCCTTTGCTAAACAAAGAAAGAAAAGCATTTAATAAACCTGAATCGCCGCTCATGAAGACAAATCCCCAAAGCGAACCAATAATAACGGTAGAAAGCATGTTCGGGATATAAAAGATAAACTTATATGTGATCACTTCATGCTTTTTCAAGCGGAATCTAGTCAAACTAACGGCAAATAAGACTGTCAAAATGATAATCACAACCTCTTTAACGGCCGTAATGATAAAGTCATTACCGACAGCCTTCCAAAAGACGGGGTCGGTAAGTACCTTCTCGTAGTTGGCAAAACCAATCCACTTCCTAGTTGTATAGCCTCTCCAATTGGTAAAAGAATCAAATACCGATTTAATGATTGGGTATACGCAAAATAATAAATAAATAGCAAATGGCAATAAGCAAAAGATAGAAGCAAATATTATTTTACTAACATTTGCTTTCTTACCTTTTCTTTCACCGCGAGAAAGTACTTGTTCCATAAATAAAATTAAAATCAGAATTTTCTAAATTAAGCAGCTCTATCTTCAAGTTCGGCTTCGGCAGCTTTTTTAATAGCTTGGCAAGCTGAATCAACACTATAGTCAGTTCCTTCTAAATGAGCCTTGACAATCTTCTTTACTTCCTCATTGATAGCAGAGTCAACCCCACCCCAAGAGCCATTGTTGGCTTTATGGATATAATTTGGGTTATTAAAGACTTCTTGAGTATATTTTAAAACATCGGTAACGTTTGGATCGTTTTCAAGGTCTAAAGATATAACGGAAGGAGAATCGGTTGCATAGACAAATTGTTTTTGTACGTCTTCTCTATATAAAAGAGAGATAAATTCTTTGGCTGCCTTGCTATTTTTTGCTTGATTAGCAATACCGCAAGCAATGGAAGAAGTAACGATAGTTTGTTGATTCTTAACCAATGGAGATGGGGCAAAATGCATATTGAAGTTATCGGGAATTGCATTTAATTTAGCCATTTCCGAACGGAGCCATAATCCGTTTGGAATCATGGCGGCATCATGAGCAAGCCATTGCATTTGACTCTTGGTATGGTCCATTGATAGACATTCGGAAACCGTATTGTCGTTTAAAGCAATATAATCTTGGAAACGAGTTAGAATTTCCTTAAATGCAGAGGAAGTATAAACATCGGCATCGCGGCAATTCATGATGCGATCAAAAGTATTATCGTCAAGTTCGGCAAAGGCAGGAACCAATAAGCCTTGGGTCAAATAACCAGCGGCCGTGCCTGGGAAAATCATACTTTTAATTTCTTTAGTGGCATTTGAGGCAAAAGCCTTTAATTCATCATAATTATTTGGGAAAGTCCACTTTTTTTGATCAAATAAAGTTTGGTCATACCACATTCCATAGGCATTAAGGACAAGTGGAGCCCCATAAGTGATCGTCTTATTGTCGGAATTGGTATATTTTAACCAATAGGAAGAATCGACAGCATCCTTAATAAGGGTATTGCTTCCTTGGACTTTTGCCGTTTCTAGCCAAGTGCTTAAATCTTTTAATAGCCCTTCTCTAAGCCAATTTTCTTTATCAATGCCAGAGCCATCAAGGAATACAAAATCAGGCGGATTGCCATTTTGCCATCTATCCGCAAAAGCGGTATTGACGTTATTGTCCATAGTGGCAACTATTGTATATTGGTCCCCGTAAAGCTTTTCAAATTCGCTTAAAGCATATTGCCAGCCCGAGGAGCCATAACCACCAGTAAAGATTTGAAGAGTAAATGTGCTAGATTCGGTGTCAACGTCAGCAGACGCATTGTCGCTAACGTTATCACCGCAGCTAGCTAACAAAGCAAGAAGAGAAACAAGAAGAATTTTTTTGTTTTTCATAAAAACCTTTCCAAGCCTATTTGGCTTTTTTTATTTTTAAGGCCGCAAAGATAATTACGACCATAGAAACCAATTCGATAGAGGCAACGCCAATCCCCGCAATTGAGAATATTTTGCCAAAAGATAAATTGCTAGTTTCCTCGGGTTTAGAATCTGGAGTTGGTGTTGGATCAATTGGATTAACCGGTTCATTTCCATAGCTAAATGAAGGCATCAAGCGGTATAAATAAGTTTTCTTGGCCCCAAAATTAGTCGTAAAAGAAGTAATATTTTGTCCAATTAAAACATTGTTTATAGGATCGTAGACATCATAAGCTTGGGGCAAGGATATAGTTCTTTCTCCCCCATAAGGAGAATCGATGCATAAGTAGCCATTCGAAGAGAAAACCACATCGGAAAAAGAAGAATCGAATATATGGCATCCTTGTCTTTTCATAATGTTCCTAATTAGCTGAGGAGGGACATGGCCAATGGAAGAAAAGATAGATAAATAGGTCCCGCCGTCTTTAGTTTCTACTTCCTTATAGGCCAAACCTGTATAAGAAGTATCACGAATTGTACCTAAAGAAACGGCATTGCTATCCTTGACATAGGCAACCGGATTAACTTCTTTTATTTCCGGTTTACCATATGTATAGCCTTTTACCCCATCAACAAGAGGGTCTATGGAATTTGAATCTATACTGACGGCGGTATAGACAGAACCGCTAGCGAAATCAACGTCCATATCGATTAAAGAAGAGACATTTTCCGCACTCATGGACCCATCTTGTCCGTATATTCCAGGTGTACCGCACCAAATTATGGCCGTACCATCCCTTTTGCAAATAGAGTTGATGCCATCAATGGTTTCTTTGTCAAACCTATTCCCGACAATCAAGAATACTTTATATTTAATAGGCAAGCCTTTCTTAAGATCACTGGCTAAATAGGTATCATAGCCAGCCCCAATATGGGCTAAGTCTTCTTTTTGTCTACTTAAATTGACTTCTAAAGCACTATAGGAACCACCAAAACTATAGGCATAATCAGATGGCATCTTATCTTCGATAATAAAGGCAACTTCATGATTATTTGTATTGTCTTGATATTTCAAGGCATATTCATATTCCTTCATTATCAAAGAAAGGCAATTATAAATTTCATCATCGTTATACCAACCACCGGTCATATCATAAATCCAGCAGCCAGCCCCGGTAATAAGCACATTCGCGGCATCTCTTATCATTAAATTAAGAGTGTCCTCAAGGCAATATGTCTTTCCCCATTCATCCATCGTTGCAGGAGATTGATCTGGCATATCGACCGCGACGGTCCTTTCATCAAACTCAGTTAAGCAAAGCTTACCGGCATTGACTATGCTAGTAACGGCTTGCATATAAGAATTGCTATAGCCAGATAACCTTGTCATATAGGAAATAGGTCCGCAAAAGAAATCGCAATTGCTATCTTTTTCCAATAATCTAGCAAATTGATTGTTTCCAATGCCACTTCCTTCATAAGTAAGGGCGTTAGTTATATAGCCTTGATAAGTTCCCGCTAACCACATTCCATTTGATACTTCTTTAACAACATTAGAGAACGCAAGAATGGATTCAGTGACATTTTTGGCTTTGAAGTCTTGATAATCCAAGACACTTCTTTGCTTGACTCCATCCAATAGAGAGCCATAGGTTAGCGGTTCTCTTTCCCCAAAGGCAGGAATGGTCGCGTTATCAAATGTGACTAAACCATTACCCCAGGCAGTTTGCAAAGCATCATTGGTTTTATATTTTTCTTTTAAGAATTCCCTAAAACCATTTTGGGCAACGGTAGAAAAATCAGAACAATTGCCTATTTCCATTCCATATTCTTGCCATTCATAGGTAGCCCCTTGGGCGAATTTAACGGCAAATATATGGGCGGCATAAGGCATCGATTTCATATGTTCAAGGACCGCTCTAATATATTTACAAACATCTTTTACCCAACGTTTGGAAGCATAAGAAATCGAATCCGTTCCACCATTTTGGCTTAAAGCCCTTTCTTCTGGATATTTATTTAACCACCAAGAAGGCGGGTCGCAACTAATCATGACCAATATTTTAGCCTTAGGAGCACCGGATAAAGTCGTATAAATCGTGTTATCGAAGGGCTCGAAATTGTATTCGTCATCATTTGTCCAAGTCGATTCGCCAGTAATGGTATCGACAACTTTGTTATTGCCAACAGAAAGTAGCTTTACTCCCGATTCATACATTTTAGTGGCATAGGAAGGCTTAAAGTATTTAAGTCCATCGCTTTGCATAAATAAATATGGGGCATATTCTTCTTCGCCGATTTTTAATTTAGTGATGTCCTTTTCGCGAATTATTTCACTTTTTTCTAATTTAATTTCAGTTGGGGCAAATTTGGTGTAATAGCCACGAAGCTTGTTGTTGGTAAAATCAACATTATTTATAAGCTTCATTTGATCTTCATCGAATTGAAGCATGTATGAACCTTCATCCATATAATCAGGAATATCAAGCTCGTAATCAATACTAATTGGGGTATTTACTTCCCAATTGTTCATTTCTTCGCCACTTACTTGGCGAAGAGTCGACTTAATTGGGCTAGTTTCATCGTTATCGGAAGAATATTTGCCCCAGAAAGAAACGGTCATAGAAAAAGGTTTTTCTATTTTTTCTTTAATCTTCCAAGTAATGGAAAGAGACATCGTATCCCCTAATTTAACTTCTTTTGGGAAGGAAGCTGAAAGTACTTCGAATTCAGGAACGGTAGACGCTAAAGAGACAAAAGGAATGGATCCCCAAGGCATGGAACCAACGGGTCCAACTACATAGCATTGACGCCAAGAAGAATCATCGTAATCAATTTCGGTCCAAGATAAATCTTCATTGGTGATATATTGAGAATTTGAATCAATGTCTTTGGCAGTTAAGGTAGAATTGCTAGAAAATATAGATAATACCTTGCCTGATTCGGTAATTATAGTGATTTCAAAAAGAAGTCCGGAATAATACGTGCCATTGTATACTCTGCAGGCAAAAACATTTTTACCTACCACTAGATAATCGGTGACATCGACAATGTTAGGAGAAGACCAGACACCACCCCTGCCAAAGCTATGGCCATTCAAATAAGGGAATCTAACGTCATCGGCAGTGGCTTGCAAAGAAGCCGAAACAACTTTTTCGCTCAATTCAAAGCTATGCCTATACCATCTATTTTGATAAGCCGCATCAGCAGTAATATCGCCATCAGGATAGGTAACCCATTGACCTTGCCAGCCCGATTCATCATTGGGGGTATATGTTTTGACCCCATGTATGTTATCTAGAAACAATTTCGCATTAGAACTAAAACTTATATAAGCTTTCACACCGCGTTTTATGGTAATTTCAACTTCTTTTTGTTCTAGATCATTGTTGACATCAAAACCTTTTTCTATAGTTTGAACGGAATTGTTCCCGCTATCGAAAATTTCAAAACGAACATTTCCATGACTTTCGACATCAGATCTAGCATCAAAAGTAAAAGAATAGCCACATCCACTAAGCATTCTATTCCAAACCGTTGTGGCTTTGCCGTTTTCTTCAATTAGCAAGCCATCATTATCGGCCTTTGCATTTTCTAAATTCCAATTTTGAAAAGTTGAATCGGCTTTAGGGAATGAAAAAGTTTCATCATAAACATCGTCCCCAGTCTTAACGCAAAATACTTTATCAAAATAAACATCGGCAACCCCATTTTTAATAATCAGGGTTGCTTTTGCACTCGCGGCATTGTTTTTTGTTTGTAATTCCAAAAAGAATTCGCTCCAAGTTGGCGAAATAGAATCGGCATTTAGCCTAGTAGTTGGGCCGCTTACTGTCCTAATCTCCTTAGAAGAGGAATCATAAGTAGTAACGTTTAACGATAAAGAAGTCCCGAATGAATTTTGGCTTTTGTAATAAAAGCCAAATCTATATCTAGTACCAGGTTCAAGTAAAAAGGAAGGAGACGTGGCATTAAAATAGGTATCATAATTAGAACGGACTACATGTAAAGATTGGTTGCCGTCATATTGCTCATGGTTATCAATCGACCATGTATCGTTTTCATTAAAGGTCCAACCTTCGCTACTTTCAAAACTAAAAGCACCGTTTTCAGAGGCGATGGCCCCTACTTTTGTCTCATCGGCCTCTTTGCTTATGCTCTTTTTAGCAGAAGAAAAAGAAAGACTAGTAGCAAATAAAGAAGTCAAGGCAAAAAAGGATAATAATGAAGAGAAAATCATAACCGATACCCTCCTTCTTGCATAAGGAAATAAAGTCTATTCAAATCGTTTATATCAACTCCAATCGAGGTAAGCGTATAAACGATTTTATCTTGCAATGTTATACCGGGATTATTTTTTATAGTCTTAACATATGCATTTGCAATGCTACTTCTTTGTCTTAAATGAGAAACGTTAGCAAAATTGGTAAATAGATAATCCCTATACAAATCGGCTTCGGAAACGCCCATCAATCCATTAATTAAAAACGCAACGCATCCAGTCCTATCGGCTCCTGCCGTGCAATGGAAATCAATAGGATAATTATTCGGATCGCCCAATGTTTTAAATATTTTTATAAAAGACTCGGCATTATTTTTATAAGTAAATATTTTTTCTGGGTAATTATAATCAAGTGGAGCTTGGACATATTTGACTTTATAGCCAAGGGGGCTAGCCGTTTTAAGCCCGCCGACTTCATTATTATCAACGGTCCTTAAATCAATTTCTGTTTTTATCCCCAATCTATTCGTGGCTTCGCTAATCCCGGAAGAAGTGATATTTTTCTTCATGCTAGTTTGATAGGACTCATTAAAGGGCCCAGAGCGGTAGATCATGCCTTGCTTGACCATGAATTTGCCTTTTGAGTTTCTCCATCCGCCGACATCCCTAACATTAATGACGCCATCAAGCTTTATGTTTCTAATAAATGTATTGGCGGTAACAAAATACTTAGTCGGGCTTTCTATTGTTTCTCCATTTAAAGAAGTTTTGACCGAATAATAATATTTAGTTGCCAATTTCAAGTTATAAACATAATAAAACGTATCGTATGTTTTATATGTATAAGCATTTGAAAAATCTTCATTCTCAGATAAAGACAAGGTGTAATAAGGTTTGCTATTTTCTTCCGCATCAAACAAATCCCATTCTATTTTTAAACCCATTGGTTGGCTGATTTCGGCATTAGCCTTAGCGTATTTAGCAATAGAAAGGTTGCCATCATCAATATATTTCTTTTGCAAAACCGTATGAAAATCAAAAGGACTTTCGACTTGATATAGCTTTATCGAACATTTATTTTCTTCTTTTGTAGAAGACTCATTCTCGTCTAAGCCGTTAGCCAAAATAGAAGTGCTTTTAAAAGAAAAGGGAAGCAGGATAGAAAACAAACATGTAAGGGCAAAATACTTATTAATCATGTTTTTTGCTCCTTATTAAAGCAAATATAGCAACACCTAAACCTATGCTAGAAACAGCAAGCAAGCCTATTGTGACGCCAATTAAAGTCGAATCGGATTCACTACTTCCATTATTTGGAGTGTCTATATTTTCACTACTTTCTTCGCTGCTAATAGATTCAAAATAGGAAGATTGGCTCCAACTAGAAGATTCTTCTTCCCCGCTATCTTTACTTTCCCTAGAAAAGGATTCATTTTCATTAGAAGTTAAAGAAGAACTATCCTCGGAGCTAATCGGAAAATCATAAGCAAAGCCTCCATAAGGGAAAGACTCAACGCCATCCTCACCACTGGATGAATATTCTTTAATAAAGGAAGTGTTATATTCATTGTTATCTATATCGACAATGGAAATGTTCCTAATATAGGCAAATCTAGATGAGGATTCGCAAAATTTAATCCCGATATTTTTTCCTTCGCTAGCCGTAAAAGAAACAGAAACATCGCTCCATCCATTATCGTTTTGACTACCAGTATAAATCTTATCGCTACCATAATAGGCCAAAGCCGTACCATACCAGCCACCAGTATATTGATATTTTAAAGTATAAGAGTTGCCATTGGTTAAATTTAATTTTGAGCAATCGATAGTCAATAAAGGGTCGGAATTGTCAAACAAGCCTTCCTTAGTCCCGGCAAAAGAGAAAGAACCGTCATCGCATTTAACGATTCCAGTAGTTCCAGATAAAGATAACCCAGATACGTCATATCCTTCAAAACTGCCACCAACGATATAATTAAAACCGTCATTTCCAACTATTTCCAAATCATCAATCAAGAAAGAACCGTACGAAAATATTTTTATGTAATTGATGGAGCAAAAAGTACTTCCGGCAGATATATTGACTTTTTTAAAGTTAAAAGAATAAGAAGCCCAGCTTCCACCAGTGCCATCAGCAGAAACATCAGGAGCGTAATATAACCTACTATCACCAGTTTGGCTTTCAACGGTGCAATCCATTCTAATGGAAAGCTTACTGCCATCTTCGAAATCATGTTTATATTTGAATCTTAATTCATATTCACCTTCAGGCAGTTCATTAAAATTAGTCTTAAAACCTTGATTGCTTAATTTTAAAGACCTTTCCCCAGAATAAGCATCATCAGATAGATAAGAGGAAGAAAAGGGAGAAAAACTACCTTGATCTTCTTTTGTGTTTTCAATCCCATAATTATTAAAAAATGTAGTCGGCGCCGGTTTTCCTACAAGGCTAACCCCATTTATAAAATAATACCCCATCCCTACGGAAGAAAAAGAAACCGTCAAGCTTTCGCAATCACTTGAAGTGGAGTAATACCCTGAAAATTGTTTCCAATTATCTTGCCTTCCTTTAGCAGAAACAACTTCAGAAGTGGAGAAAGTGCCATCGCTTTTTGCTTCCTTAACGGAAGCCACTATGCGATTCTCATCATCGTTAAGGCAATCTGATCTATAAAAGAATGTTAATTTATAAGAAGTGTCTTTAGAAGCAATGAAAGAATCGCTAAAGCAAGTAAGGGTATAAGCAGAAACCATTTTGCTCATTTTTAAAGAATTGCCACGTTTTGAATCGTTATAAGCAGAAGCAAACATCATTGGCTCATCAATAATATTTCCCTCTTCATCAAGGCATTGATAAGACCAATTAGCAGGCATTGAAGAATTAGCTTCTTCCGCATTTACATCGCTATCGTTTAGTTTTAACCCAGCTGAAAAAAGCAGGCCCAACGAGGATAAGGTTAACAATAATAGAGTTACCTTCATATAATTCTCCTTTTTTATTGCTTCTAAAAATAGAAATTAGAGGAATTTTGTTTACGCATTTACCAACGAAGATGCGTTTACAAATAAGCAAAATGATTCCAAGACACCATTTTGGTTATCTAATTGTTGTGGAAGCGCTTTCTAAAATCTTATCTTATTTAACTTTTAAATATTTAAATTTAACAATTCAAAAAAAATCAGTTTATGAGAAAAAGAATAAATATAAACTATTGATGGGAGAAAAATTTAAATAAGACGCCAAAATATGTTGTCTTTATAAACAATTTTAAATGATTATGGAAACAAAAGAAAAAGTCAAAGTTGGTTTAATAGGCCTAGGTCAACGTGGGAATGGATTATTGCCAAACATTTTAAATAATGACGCCTTGATTACCTGCATATGCGACAAATTTGAGGACAGGATTGCAAAAATCAAAAAAATCATCAAGGACAAGGGATTTGAAGAACCATTTGGAACCACTTCTTATTTGGATGTCTTAGATAAAAAACCAGATTGTTTAATAGTCGCAACAAGTTGGAATAGCCATGTTGAAGTTGCCTTGGCGGCCATGGATAGGGGAATCCCTGTAGCCATTGAAGTCGGTGGAACGCATAACATTGCTGATTGCTGGAAATTAATCGATACCTACGAAAAAACAAAAACACCGTTTTTCTTTTTGGAGAATTGCTGTTATGGCAAGGATGAAATGTTAGCCACTTCTTTAGCTAGAAATGGATTATTGGGTGAAATTGTCTATTGCCAAGGCGCGTATAGCCATGACTTAAGGGAGGAAATAGCCGGAGGAATCGATACCCACCACTATAGATTAGAAGAATATAAAAACCATAATTGCGAAAATTACCCGACTCACGAACTAGGCCCGATCGCAAAGGTATTGAATATTAATAGGGGCAATAGATTCTTAAAAGTTGTTTCCATGTCTTCAAAAGCCTGTGGAATGGAAGAATTTATTAAAAAGACGCCCAAATATAAAGATAGACTAGCAAACGTAAAATTCAAACAAGGCGACGTAACAACCACCATGATAGAATGCGAAAATGGCGAAACGATTCTATTAAAATTAGATACCACATTGCCTCATCTTTACGATAGGAATTTTACCGTTTGCGGAACGGAAGGAGTCTATTGCCAAACTACAAAATCAGTCGTCTTAGACGATGGTAGATACGACCATGAAAAAGACCCAATAGAAAAATCTTTCTTAAATCAAAAAGATTACGATGAATATCTCCCGGAAGATTGGAAAGGAATTACCCAAGAACAAATTGATGCCGGACACGGAGGGATGGATTTTGTAATGCTAAAACATTTCTTTAAATACATCAAAAATAAAGAAGAAATGCCAATAGATATTTACGATGCGGCCGCCTGGATGAGCGTTACCTCACTTTCTGAAGAATCCATTGCCAAAGGTTCAATCCCGATTGAATGCCCAGACTTTACTCGTGGCAAATATAAAAATAGAAAGCCTCTTGATGTCTTATCTTTGCCAACAATCGTAAAAAAATAAAGCTAAAAAAAGAAGGACGAATTCCAAACACGCCCTTCTTTTTTATTAAAACAATCTATTTATTCATTAAAGAAGAAATTATTTCATCCATTTCTGTCTTTTTCTTTTTCATGTCAAGGAACAAGGCAAGTTGATCTTTGGCCCTGACTAAGTTATGTTCAGGATAATCTATTCTAAAATAAACATCCCCTTCTAAATAATCGGTTAAAAACCTCATTCCGCATTCATAAGTCATAACCATGGCTCCATATGGAAGGTATTGAAGCTCTTCTTTAGTCAAAGATTTTCCACATTGAGAAATAAAACCTTCGGCAAATAATTTAAAATATTCTAAATTCAAGCCAACCTTGCTTAAGTCTTTTTCATCTTCCTTGCCAAAATTTGCCCCATATCTAATGGCATCGCCGAAGTCATTCATGGCATAACCTGGCATGACCGTATCCAAATCAATGACTGCAATGGCTTTTTTCCCTTCACCATCGAATAAAACATTATTAAGCTTAGTGTCGTTATGGGTGACCCTCAAAGGGAATTTATCTTTAGGCAAATCAAAGAATATATCCGCGTATTCTTCATTTTCTAAATATCCATCTATTGTCTTTTGACAACTAGCAGCCCTGCTTTTGATATCTTTGCTTATAACATCTTTAAACTTTTTCATTCTTTCGTGGGTATTATGAAAATTTGGAATTATTTCATATAAAGTCGAGGAAGGAAAATCGCTTAAATCGTTTTGGAATCTTCCAAAAGCCATCGCGGCTTGCTTGAAAACTTCGCCATTATCGATGCTGCTATAGCAAACACTAGGTTCTATAAAAAGGTAACCCCTATAATAAAAATTATCTTTATCAACGTAATAATATTGATCGTTTTTTGCCTTAACTAGAGTTAAGCATTCCATTCTTGGGTTTCCACCCCTAGCCAATATTTTTTTGCTTAAAAAGGAAGTTACTTCTTCTAAATTCTTCATCAAGGCAGCAGGATTTGGAAAAACATCGGTATTAATGCGTTGAAGAATATATCTAACGACTTTACCATCGCTTTCCTTAAAGGATAAGAAATAAGTTCCGTTAATATGCCCAATAGTTGATTTTTCACATCCGATTAAAGTTCCGTTAAATCGGAATGAAGAAATGACTTCTTTTAATTGAGCTTCATTAATTGGTTTCATAAATTGACTCCTAATTAGCCTAACTAAACAACATCTAAAATTATCTACCAAAGGTAAAAGGCAATCAAATGTTATTTTTAATATAAAAGATAGTACTATTTTTGGAAACAAAGGAAGATCTTATGTTTAATAATAATAACGTTTCTTTTCTTTTATAAAGAAATATAACGTCAGAATACTTGATCCAATTTCAGCAATCGGGCCAGCCGCCCAAATTCCATAGACCCCTAAAAGCAAAGGCAAAGTCAAAATACAGACTATTTCAAAAAACAATGTTCTAACAATAGAAATAATTGCCGATACCAGCCCATTATTTAAAGCAGTAAAAAAACTAGAACCAAAAATAGAAAACCCACAAGTCAAATAGACAAATGAATATATTCTAATGGATTCTATTGACAAAGATAAAAGTTCTTTGTCGTTTCTAGCAAAGCCTTGGCAAAAGTAAGGACCTACTAGTTCAGAAAGAGCAAACATAGCTACACTTGTAATGGCAATAATAATCATCGAACGTTTGAAAATATTGTGAAGTTCATCATTTCTATTTGCCCCAAAATTAAAGCCAACAAAAGGGGCGATCCCCATTGAATAGCCAATGAAAATAGCCATAAAGGCAAAAGAAATATACATAATGACGCCATAGGCAGAAACCCCCTTAGGGCCGGCATAAATCAACAATTGGGCGTTATAGCACATAGAAACAATACTAGATGCAATATTGGATACAAATTCGCTTGAGCCATTAAAACTAGCCTTAAGCAATGGCTTCCATTCTAACTTTGTTTTTCCTAAATTAATATTTAAACCTTTTTTGAAAATAAAATAAAAAATTGGCAAGATCCCGGCAATAAAATAGCCAATCAAAGTAGCGATCCCGGCACCTTCGACTTCCAATCCCATCACCCCAACAAATAAAGCATCAAGACAAATATTGCTTATCCCAGCCCCTGCTATAAAAGCGAACCCGACAAGAGGCTTTTCCGAGGTAGCGAAAAAGGATTGGAAAACATTTTGTAGCATGAACATAGGCACCCCAAGCATCAATATACGTCCATATCTAATTGCATAGTCCACCGCTTCACTAGCATCGGAAGTAGATAAACTAGCCATCCACTTAACGAAAGGCTCGACTGTAAAATAACCAACAATAGAGGCAACAACGCCCAAAGCAAAAGCAAAATATACAATTAAAGAAAAATATCTATTAGCCTTTTCTTTATCATTCTCCCCCAACGTTTTGCTTACTAAGGCTGCACCCCCCGTCCCAAGCATAAAGCCTAAGCCACCTAAAGCCATGCAATAAGGCCAAATTAAATTAACTCCGCTAAAAGCGTTCCCGCCAACAACATTGGCCAAAAAAATCCCATCAATTGCACTATAAAAGGAAGTAAATATCATCATGCAAATAGGTGCAATGACTGCCAGGAATATTTTTTTAGAAGTTAAGTGTTCGCCTAAACCGACATTAAATTTAGCCATAATTGCCTCCTTTATCTAAGCGCACTTAGCGTCTTATCTAACGAAAGTAATTGCGATTACTCGTCCTCCGACTTCAAAAAGGTATTCTATATTATTTTAAATTCCTTTGCCAAATCTTTTATTGCTAAGCCCAACGACATGGAATTTTAAAAATAATTAAGCAATAATAAAAACCAAGGATTAAACAAAAAATGAAAATTGCAATTGATATAGACGATACATTGACTTCTTCTTTCGCTTTTTTTCAGCCTTATGTGGCTTCTTTTTTTAAAAAGGATTTAAAAGAATTAAAAGAAAACAAGATTTCCTATCTTAACATCCCTCCTTCCTGGGGAAGCGAAATGGATTTTGCTAAAAAATATTATGATGTTTTAGTAACAAAAACACCATTTAAGAAAAATGCTTCAAAAGTTGTTAAAAAACTAAAAGAAGAAGGGCATGCCATTATTATTTTAACTAGCAGGGATAATAATCTATATCTAGATCCTTATAAAACAACGACGGAGGAATTAAAAAACGGTGGAATAATTTTTGATAAACTTATATGTGAGAAAAACAAGGCGAAAGTATGTCAAAATGAAGGCATAGAACTTCTTATTGATGATTTGGCTTACAATTGCCTAGAAGCAAGCAAATTAGGCATAAATTCTATTTTATTCGCTAGTCCTAGCAACACAAATTGTAACATCGGAAATTTCAAAGTTTCGGATTGGGACGAAGTTTTGCAAGTCATTAACGCCATTAAAAGAGGCTACCCAAATAAAAAAGAAGCAAAATATTTTTTAGATGAGGCCGAAAAAATAAATCCCGGAAAATGGGTAAATCATAGCAAAATAGCCGCCCTGTGCGCTTATAAAATAGCCAAACAATGTAATTTAAATGAAAATAAAGCTTATGTTTTGGGCTTGCTTCACGATATTGGAAGAAGGTTTCTAGTAAGAGATTTAGGCCATATCTACAACGGATATAAATATATGAAGAGGGTTGGGATGGATAAAGTTGCCAAAGTCTGCTTAACCCACTCCTTCCCTACAAAAAATATAAATAGCTATATCGGAAAAATCGATATAAGCGAGCAAGAAAAAGAAGAAGTTAAAAGATTGCTTAGCGAAATGGAATATGACGATTACGATCGTTTGATTCAACTTTGCGATGCCCTAGCAGGAACAGATGCGGTTCTAGATATAGAAGAAAGGATGAAAGATGTAAAAAATAGATATGGCAATTACCCAAAGGAACAATGGGATAAAAACCTAGAATTAAAAAGATATTTTGAAGAAAAATGCGGCAAAAGCATTTATGAAATCTGCAACGGCTAGCTTATCTTAATCAACAAAAAGAGAGACCGTATCGTTAGAATAAGTATATTGGAAACCCCAGGCAGAATATTTAGTAATGTCTTTTCTAGACCAATCGCTAGTATGGAAAACAAAATAAATTTCTTTTTTATCCTCGGTCTTTGCAAAATAATTTTCTGGATTAGAGAAAAGCACTTCGATATTCAAATTACCATAATTTCCATCATCTTTCTTCAATGATTCCATTTTCTCTTTTTCAAAGTTAATTAAAACGCTTTCGTGGTAGGATTCACTTCTTAGGGGATCAATGTCAAAAATACTAAAAGAATAAGATGGGGCGAATGCAATATTTTTTTCCGCATAGAATTTAAAATTTATTTTTGTATCCGATTTAATGGAATTAGGAAGAGAAAAGTCTACTCTGATCGCGCTATTTTCTTCCAAAGCATTACCTATGCCCATGGAAACTTCGGCTAGAGACCCGCAAGATAGCAACATAGGAATAAATAAAAGAGAGGGGAGGGTGTTTTTAATAATTTTTTTCATTAATTGTTTCCTTTTCATTTAACCAAATCATTGTATTCTTGAGCGAATAAAAATTCCATTCAATAAATAAAAGAAAAAAAGCTAAGCAAAAAAAGACCGCGATTTTTTTGAAGTAAGACCCTCCTGCTGTTGGTCCAACATTTGGGTCTTGCTTCATTTTTTCTGGGTCTAAGTATTTAAATAAGTTACGCTATATCAGCTGAAATTAGAATCTGAGTGTAATCGCCTTCTTTACTAGCGTCAACTTTGCATTTTGCCTTAATAAAGTGAGTCCCGCCAGGAAACTCATCGTATTCTGCTAGATTAATTATGTTTCCACTTAAATCATAAACGGTGACTTCCAACTCATCTTCATTGTACACAAAATAAGGTTTTTTACCGCTGCTATCGGTAGATGTAGTTATGACTTTGTAATAATTTATTTTTCCTTTTTCCAAAGGGATATCAATAAGTATTCTATTTTCGGTAGCGAAAGTATCGATTGTTTCGCCCCTAAATTTTCCACAAGTATTGCACAAACCATAGGCTTCAAAAGAAGAATCGTGATCTTCCAAAGAAGTAATAACGCCTTTGCCAACCACCTTATTGCTGCCCTCTTTTATTAAAACTTCCATTCCTAAATCCAAAGGAATATCTTCATTTAAATAGACAGTAATGCTTGCGTCTTCTCCAGGAGCAATTGCCGTAGAGTCAGAAATAACGATTTTGCCCGCTAAACTCTTTGCATATTTATATTGATTCGACTCTTTATATTTATAGAAATGAAAATTTGGATTATATCCATTCATAATTGGGACTTTTCTATCCCCTCCTTCTTCTTGGCTGAAAAAATGGAAATCCATTTTCAAATGAGAATAATTTTTCAAAGTGTTCTTTTTGGCAAGTATCATGCCTCTAGAAATATCATCTTTGGAAGTTAAATCTGTTAAAATACCAATTTCGGTTCCTTTTGCAGCGGAGTCTAATTCTTTTCTAAAAGATTCAATAGATACGACAGTTACTTCTTTTCCTAAATCTACAATTTCCAAAACATCGTTTTTGTGTATTGTCCCTCTATTGATAACGCCACTAAACACGATTCCTTTTCCAGAAATTGAAAAAATTTCATTGATAGACATATAAAATTCTTCGTCATCGACGACGTTTATAGTTATTATATCATCGTCTTTTAAATTGACTTTATAATTAGGATTGCTAATTTCCAAATCGGAACCATGCAATGTATATGTGCCTGGATTTTCAATATCGATAGAACTATTTTTGTTAATGAGCCAAACTTCATCTTCTCCTAAGATAAGCCCGTCATCTAAACCAAATTTATAAACACCGTCGACTCTTTTTTCGCTAGCATTTCTAGAAAAAGAAAGAGTTGCAGGCAAAGAAAGAACCCTGGCTATGATTTTCGCGTCGACATTAACGTTTTTAAAATCATATTGGTTGGCATCCTTGCCACCAATATCAACAAAATCAATATTGTTTAAAGTTTGTCCGACATTAGAAGAATCAAAATAAAAGTTAAGTTCCACTTCATCTCCATCTAAAATGCCATATTTGCTTAAAGCGCCTTCTTTGTTATTTATAGTAAAACAATCGGATTTTGAATATAGAAATTCCAAAGAGTCTAAGGAAGTTATTTTTTTAGCAGTAATGGAAAAGTCTTTTGTAATTTCGATTGCTTTATACTCATTGGTTTCTTCCACACTAGCTTTAACCGTATAGTTTCCGACTCTTTTCGGGGCCTCTTCGGCATATGCTTCATCACTAGAATCCTTTACCTTGTAGGTAAATGTAACGTTTCCATTTCCTTTTAAAATCACATCGTCAATAGAAAAAGAAAATGGAGTTCCATCATAGCTTTTACTAAATATAGTTCCTTCTTTAAAAGAAATTTCATTATCTTTTAGTTCCACTTCATGAGAAGAACTAGAATTTAAATCGCTTGATTCTATTCTTGTTTGACTTGATGAAGAAGGGTTTTCATTGTTTCCATCGCTAGAAGGCTCTTCCCCACAGCCTACCAAGCCTAGAGCTAGAAGAGAAGATATCAAGGGTAGTAAAGTTTTTCTTTTCATTTTTATTTCCTTTAGGTGTGATTAATTTTCTCATAGATGAAAAGAAGTAAAGTAGTCCATTCGGACTATAAAATCATTTTTAATGCAAAAAGAAAATTATGTTCAAAAATCAAATATCGTCTTCATTTCTATCTAAGATAACTAATCCGGATTCCCTTGCCCTGACAGCCAGTTCAATTCTATTTCTAAATCCGGTTTTGTTTAACATGTTAGCGACATGATTTCTTACTGTATTAAGGGAAATTCCATATTTTGAGGCAATTTCTTGATTGCTATAGCCTCCGGTCATTTCTCTAAGAATTTCTAATTCTCGATTAGTAAATTCATCGCTATTGGCCGATCCTATTTTTGTTCTTTGCAGCTTATCAGGGAAAACTTTTTTATTAGACATAACATCATCCATTACGTCTAGAATAGATTTTGAATTATTCTCTTTATACCAAAATCCATCGACACCAATCTGCCTTGCCCTTTTTATATAAGAACATTCAGGCATGCTAGTAACGATGATAATTTTAATGGATTTGAATTTTTCTTTTATCTTTGCGGAAGCCTCTAGCCCACTCGCGCCGTTTGCCGTTACTACATCCATTAGAATTAAATCAATGGATTTAGATAAGCAAATAGGCAATGCAAAAGTAGCGCAACTTGTTTTAGAAGCCACTTCGTATCGAGCGGAATCATTAATGATTTGTTCGAATAATTGAAGCGGCATTGCTTGATCTTCGACTATCAAGACTTTGTATTTTTTATTGTCCATTATTACTACCCTCAAAAATAATTATTGACAATTCAAATTCCGGGAAACTTTTAATATTCATGATACCATTATTTTTTTCGACCAAATAACGTAAATTTGATAATCCCCCACCTTCTATAATTTCTTCTTTAGGCGGGATTCCATCATTTTTAATATTAATTGAAATTTCATCATTCTCTTTTTTACTTTAACAAATAGTTTGCTTCCTTTCGCATGGCTTATAACATTCATCATTGTTTCGGTAATTGATAATACAATAATGTTTCTAATTTCTTTTGAATAAACATAAATCCCAGAGTAATCAATATCTACTCCTATTTGTTTGCCTACTTTAAACAATTCCGAATAAGGATCATTAGAATTATTATCTTTCATCAATAAAAAATTATTCAAATAATTATTCCATGTAACCAATAGTTTTTGTTTATCGAAATTTTGCTTCTCCAATTCTTTTTTTAGTAACTAGCAAAAGTTTCCCTAAATCATCATGCACTTTTCTTTTAGCTTCCAAAATTTCTTTTTCAATAATTAATTGATTTATTTTTTCCCCATACTCAAATAGCCTTTTGTTCAGCCTTCTTAAAGAATCGTTTTTCTCTTTTATCTCCTCTAAAAGCGAATAATAAGAAGTCACGTCGTTCCCGATTATTTCAAATATCGTTTTCTCCTCTTTTTTATATAGAAAACGCTTAAAAGAATAAATTTCACCCGTTTTTAATTTAATTATGGGGTTATAGCCTTGATTAAGGGAAATAACTTCACCATTAATTTTTCCCTTTGCTAGATTTTCCCATAAGTCGTTTCCATTCAATAATCTAGATTGAAATACTTCTATGTGGAAATCATTCATTTTCTTATTAACTAGGCAAGGCAAACCATTGTCTTGGCAAAAACATATCAAAGAATCTAAGCTATCGAAACTTTCTTTGAAGGAATTAGGAGTTAGCTTTGATTTTGTATAGACTCTTAAAAACAAAAATCCAGAAAGAGAAGCAAAAAGGAGCAAGAATAAAAGTAAAAGCAAAATCCATAAGGGACATATAGCTAAAAACTCAACAAATAGAGAAACGGGAATGTTATCGATTTGGCATCTTAAACTCACTTTTAAAAACAACAAAACAAAAAAGGAAATAGCCAAAGTCAAGCCATTTAAAAGAATAAATGGAATCCTAATCTTTCTTTTTATTCCTAAAATTAAATCTAATAAATTAAGCAGCAAAAGAAACAAAAGGATAATTAAAAGGAGAGTTTGAAAAAATAAAGGCAAGGATAAAAAGTTCATTTTTTTGCCTCCAAAAAGAAAGACAGGCTTAAAAAGAAATTATTTTCTTCCTCTTTAACTTCAATCAAACCCCCATCTTTTTTAAATTTCTTAAAACGTGAATTCTTCTTTAATTTAAAACACTTATTATTATCAAAAAAAGCCAAACGAAGTCGAATTGAATCTTTTGTCATGCTTAAATTAACGATAAGTTCATTAATATCTAAAATGCAATCGGAGATGGATAGAAAGAAAAATTCTAATAAATCAATGCAAACCTCTTTTGCTAAATAAGCGTTGCATTGATAAGTAAATAATGTTTTTATCCCAAAACTTTCTAGATAGGAAAATAACTCATTAAAAGAATATACAACCTCATTTATATCAATTTTATCTTTATAATCCTTGATTATTTCTAAATTGCTTCGTCTTTTTATATAGCATAAAAAATCGAGGCAAGACGTAACCCTTTTTTATAATCCAATTTGTTTTCTTTAATGTCATTGATGCATTTTTTTGCTTGAAAAAGTTCGTTTTTAATCGCCTCGTTAATCGAGTCATATAAATGATTCTTTTGCTTAACATCAGCCTCTTTTTCCTTTATTTCGTTTTCATAAAGCAAAAGTTCTTTCTCATCATTTAAAGTCTTTTTTATATCCAATAATTTTTCTTTAAGCTCATTAATATCCTTAATATCCTTTACATAAAAAACAAAACCGCCAGAAATTGGCTTAGAAAATAAAATCTTATTTTTATTTAAAAACACTTTATTTTTCAAGGCCTTGCACAAGAGATCTTTTTCAATTGAAAACGAGGCGGAAGAATGAATAATATTTAAATTTTTATCCGTAATTAATGAAGACGTGTAGCTTTTTTTAAAATAATAATCATAGTTTTCATTAGATGAGATTAAACCAATCCTTATGCAACTTTCGAAAATTAATATAAAGGAAAAAGACATTAATTCAGGCATTTTATAAGACGAAGTATTAAAAACAAAACAAAGAACACAAACTAAAACACAAAAAATAAAAGTCAATAAAGGAATCCATATTTTCTTTTTGTAAGCATTAATGGAACATTTAAAAAACAAAGTCAATAAATAAACAAAAGTCATCAAAATTATCCAAGCAATCGCTAAATAGTAAACAATTTGATGCTTATATTGACTATAAAAGAAAGAAAAATCGGAATTAAAAGAAAAGGC
>ERZ808246.835-NODE-835-length-24184-cov-5.151063_pt1 | contig 24184 bp, 21 predicted proteins | sample MGYA00521083_ERZ808246 | MGnify/ENA primary metagenome ERZ808246 (study PRJEB31516, sample SAMN03275577) | gut metagenome | biome: mammalia-associated habitat; material: feces | host: Papio cynocephalus | place: Kenya | collected 2012-07-07 ... | reverse complement strand
CGACCACGAAGAGGGCTGCGGGTGCGGTTGCCACTAGCGCGGCGCCGGCTGCGTCGCCGACGCGGCAAAAGCGAAGCGGCGGGCGACCTCCGGTGCCACCCGCCGCTTCTTTGTTGCCCTCTTTAGCGCATGACGCCGGGGTTGACGATCTGCATCGCCACGCCGTCCTCCATGACGTGGAAGCCAAAGCGCTCGTAGAACGCCGCGTTCTTGCTCTCCTCGGGCATGACCTCGATGTAGAGGTAGTCCCGGTAGCGCTCCTTGACCATGTTCACGAGCGTCCCCGCGATGCCCATGCCCTGGTAGTCGGGGTCGACGAGCACGTAGTGCATGTAGGCGGTGAGCTCGCCGTCGTCGAGGACGCGCACGAGCCCCGCGAGCCGGTCGCCGTCCCAGGCGGTGAAGACGGTGGACGACCCCATGAGCGCCTTGTGGAGGCGCTGCGGGTACTTGCCCGAGACCCATCCCACCGAGAGGAACAGCCTCTCGGTGTCCTCTACGCTGAAGCGCTTCTCGTCGGTGTACTCAATAGGCGTGTGGCTCATAATGCGGTTCCTTCTGCGTGATCGGCGCTGGCGAATGACGCTTTGATTCTAGAGGACCTCGTAGAAACGGATGTCGGGGTCGGCGGACCAGGTGGGCTTGAGGCCCGGGAAGACCTTCGTCTTGAACAGCTCGCTGTCGAGGTAGGCCTTCGCGTGCTCCATCGAGTCGAAGCCGTGGATGACCTGGACGTCCTCGTCGCGGACGAGGCATTCCTTGGTGAGGGCGCCCTCAATGGTGTCCAGGAACGGCTGGCGGTACTCGTTGTAGACCTTGGCCGCGGCGGCGCGGTTCTGGGATTCGACGGTCATGACGACCTGTAGATATGCCTTGACCTGCACTTTGTTCTCCTTTGCTCGGTCGGTGCGGGCGCGGTTGCGTCCCTTGTGCTCAAGATAGGCGCGCAGCTCGCGGATTCCCAGATATGGGGCAAAAGATGAGCCGCTCATCTTGCCCTTAGTTACTTGTGGGGGCAGCGTTGCTGTCGTAGCGTTGGGCGAGAGAAGAGGGAGGCCAAGATGCCGCACAAGAGGAAGCTCGAGAAGGATATCCGTTGCCCGCTCGAATACGGGCTCGACGTCTTCGGCGGGCGGTGGAAACCCCGCATCATCTGCGTCCTGGGGACCAAGGGGACGCTGCGCTACGGGGAGCTGCGCGACGAGATGACGAACGTCTCGGACGCGGTTTTGTCTTCTTCGCTTAAAGAATTGATGGCTGACGACATCGTGTCGCGCAGGAGCTTCGACGAGATCCCGCCCCGCGTCGAGTATCACCTGACCGAGAAGGGCGAAAGCGTCGTGCCGGTGCTGCAGGAGATCTGCAGGTGGTCGGGCATGTTCCACCGCGAGGTCACCGACGACGCGCCCAAGCAGTGTCAGATGTGCGACTACGTGCGATAGGGGTTTGGATGCATTACGACGACGGGGCGTTCTTCCGACCGCTCTTTGAGAACAACATGCTGCAGCTGCAGGTCGCGCGCGGCTGCTCCCATAATCGCTGCAAGTTCTGCGACATGTACCACGAGGCGTTCCGCGTGTCCCCGCGCGAGGAAGTGCTTGCCGACCTCGATGAGGCGCAGGCCTATTACGCGCGGGTGGGCCGGGTCTTCCTCACGGGCGGCAACGCCCTGTGCCTGCCGCAGCGCGACCTCGTGTGGGTCTTGGGCGAGATCCGCCGCCGCTTCCCCTCGGCGACGGTCGGCTGCTTCGCGCGCGTGACCGATATAGCCAGGAAGAAGGACGGCGAGCTGGAAGAGCTCGTCTCGCTCGGGCTGAGCGACGTCTCGGTGGGTACCGAGAGCGGGAACGACGAGGCGCTTGCCGCCATGGACAAGGGCTTCACGGCGCAGATGAGCTTGGAGCAGTGCCTGCGCATGGAGGCTGCGGGGCTGAGCTACGACGTCTTCTATCTCTTGGGGATGGCAGGCGCGGGCCGCGCGACGGAGTCGGCCGCGCAGACGGCGAAGCTCTACTCGCGCCTCGCGCCGAACCGCATCATGGTCCATACGATGACGGCGTTCCCGGGAACCCAACTTGCCCAGATGATCGCGGAGGGCGAGTTCCATCCCGCGGGCGAGCTCGAGACGGTTTGCGAGCTCCGGTCCTTCGTGGGGCTGTATACGCCCAAGAAGCCGGTTTACCTCCTGGGGAACCATTACGGGAACAACGCGCATGCCTGTGCTTGGCTGCCCGAAGAGAAAGACGAGCTCCTGAGGTACTACGACCGCGTCCTCGCCGAGTCCGACGAGGACGAGCTGCGCCGTCGTCGCGCGCAGATGCCCTCGATATAGGGGCGGTAGGTCCGCGGGCAACGAGGGACGGCTTGCCCGTCGCGTCCTACTTTGAGCCTTTGTGGGTGAGGTGCCAGCCGTCGCAGTAGGGGCATTGGTAGCAGTGAAGGTCGCGGCTGCCGTGCCGCTTGCAGTCGCGGATGGCCGACTCGGCGTCGGCGCGGGTGGGGTAGCGCTTCTTGCGCTCGCAGGCCTTGTGGCGCAGGCGCTCCTCGTGCTCGGCGTCCATGCGGTCACGTTGGGCGGCCGCCGAGGCGAACGCGGCGTCGAGCCCCTGCGAGCCCGTGCCCAGCTCCGCCTCGAACGCGGCTCGCGCCCGGGCCTTGGCGGAGGTCTTCTTGCTTCCCATGCCTACTCGTCCTCGCGCCAGCCGCGGCAGACGTCGACCCAGCGCGTGGTCCCGGCCGCTCGCTCGAGCTCGTCGCATGAGAGCTTGACGCCGCTGTGGTCGTCGCCGCAGGCGGGGTAGACGAAGTCGAAGCGGCGCAGGGACTCGTCGAGGTAGGCCTCGACGCCCTCGTTCACGCCGAAGGGGCAGACGCCGCCGGGGGCGTGGCCCACGAGCTCCTCGACCTCATCGGCCGCGATGAAGCGTGCCTTGGTGTGGAAAGCGGCCTTGAACTGCGAGTTGTTCACCCGCGCATCGCCCGCGCAGAGCACGAGGACGGGGTGGCCGTCCACCATGAACGCCATGGTCTTGGCGATGTGGGCCGGCTCGCAGCCCAGCGCCTCGGCCGCCTGCTCGACGGTCGCGCTCGTGTGCTCGGGCACGATGACGCGGTCGCCGAAGCCGCGCGCGTCGAGCCAGGCCTTGGCTTTCTCGAATGACATGGGGGTCTCCTCTGGTATATCCGCGTCTTTGTCGCGGCCATTATGGCGCGTCGGCGCGTAAGGGGCAAAATCGACCATGCCTACTCGTTCGCAAATCCAACAAAGTCCCTGTTGGCGTCTGGGTGTCTGAGCGGGTGGGCATGGTCGGTTTTCGCTCATCGCATAAAAGAGGCCCCCGCGATCCCTCGCGGGGGCCTCCCGTCAGCGCTTTTGCCGCTCGATGGGGCCTACAGGCTCGTGTGGCAGGTGCGGGCGATGACGTCGAGCTGCTGCTCGCGGGTGAGGTCGATGAACTTCACGGCGTAGCCGGAGACGCGGATGGTGAAGTTGGCGTACTCGGGCTTCTCGGGGTGCTCCATGGCGTCCTTGAGCTTCTCCACGCCGAAGACGTTCACGTTCAGGTGGTGGGCACCGTTGGCGAAGTAGCCGTCGAGCACGTTGACGAGGTTGGCGGTGCGCTGCTCGTCGTCGTTGCCCAGGGCGGACGGGTTGATGGTCTGCGTGTTGGAGATGCCGTCGAGGGCGTACTCGTAGGGGAGCTTGGCCACGGAGTTGAGCGAGGCGAGAAGGCCGTTCTGCTCGGCGCCGTAGGCGGGGTTCGCGCCCGGGGCGAACGGGGTGAACGCCTTGCGGCCGTCGGGGGTGCCGCCGGTGGCCTTGCCGTAGACGACGTTGGAGGTGATCGTCAGGATCGACGTCGTGGGCTCGGAGTTGCGGTAGGTGTGGTGCTTGGCGATCTTGCCCATGAAGTTCTTGAGCAGCCAGACGGCGATGTCGTCGGCGCGGTCGTCGTCGTTGCCGTACTTGGGGAAGTCGCCCTCGACCTCGTAGTCCACGACGATGCCCTGGTCGTCGCGGATGGTCTTGACGCGGGCGTACTTCATGGCGCTGATGGAGTCCACGACGTGGGAGAAGCCGGCGATGCCCGTGGCGAAGGTGCGGCGCACGTTCGTGTCGATGAGGGCCATCTCGGCGGCCTCGTAGTAGTACTTGTCGTGCATGTACTGGATGAGGTTCAGGATGTTGACGTAGAGGTCCGCCAGCCAGTCCATCATGAGGTCGAACTTGTGCATGACCTCGTCGTAGTCGAGGTACTCGCTCGTCACGGGCGCGTACTCGGGGCCGACCTGCATGTGGTGGCCCTGCTTGTCCATGAACTTCTCGTCCTTGCCGCCGTTGATGGCGTAGTTCAGGCACTTGGCGAGGTTGGCGCGGGCACCGAAGAACTGCATCTCCTTGCCGGTCTCGGTCGCCGAGACGCAGCAGCAGATGGAGTAGTCGTCGCCCCAGACCGGGCGCATGACGTCGTCGTTCTCGTACTGGATCGAGGACGTGGTGACGGAGATCTTCGCAGCGTACTTGCGGAAGTTCTCGGGCAGGCGCTTGCTGTAGAGGACGGTCAGGTTGGGCTCAGGCGCGGGGCCCATGTTCTCGAGCGTGTGCAGGAAGCGGTAGTCGTTCTTGGTCACGAGGCTGCGGCCGTCCTGGCCCAGGCCCGCCACCTCGAGCGTCGCCCACACGGGGTCGCCGGAGAAGAGCGCCTGGTAAGAAGGAATGCGCGCGAACTTGACCATGCGGAGCTTGAGGACGAGGTGGTCGATGAGCTCCTGGGCCTGGGACTCGTCGATCTTGCCGGCCTCGAGGTCGCGCTGGATGTAGATGTCCAGGAAGGTGGAGACGCGGCCCACGGACATGGCGGCGCCGTTCTGGGTCTTGATGGCGGCCAGGTAGCCGAAGTAGAGCCACTGGACGGCCTCGTGGGCGTCACGGGCGGGCTGCGAGATGTCGTAGCCGTAGATCTCGGCCATCTTCTTCATGCCCTGGAGGGCGCGGATCTGGTCGGCGAGCTCCTCGCGCTGGCGGATGACGTCGTCGGTCATGGTGCCGTCGCCGCAGTTGAGAAGGTCGGCCTTCTTGCCGGCGATGAGGCGGTCGACGCCGTAGAGGGCCACGCGGCGGTAGTCGCCGACGATGCGGCCGCGGCCGTAGGTGTCGGGCAGGCCGGTGATGACGTGGGAGTGGCGGGCGGCGCGCATCTCGGGGGTGTACGCGTCGAAGACGCCCTGGTTGTGGGTCTTGTGGTACTCGTTGAAGATCTTGTCGAACTTGTCGTTCACGTGGAAGCCGTAGTTCTCGGCCGCCTGCTGGGCCATCTTGATGCCGCCGTAGGGCATGAAGGCGCGCTTGAGGGGCTTGTCGGTCTGCAGGCCGACGATCTTCTCGAGGTCCTTGGTGTCGTCGCCGATGTAGCCCGGGCCGTAGGCGGTCAGGCCGGAGACGACCTCGGTCTCGCACTCGAGGACGCCGTTGTGGGCGCGCTCCTCGGCCTGGAGCTCCTGGACGCGGGCCCAGAGGGTGTCGGTCGCGTCGGTCGGGCCGGCGAGGAAGGAGTCGTCGCCCTCGTACTCGGTGTAGTTGCGCTGGATGAAGTCGCGGACGTTGATGTCGTCCACCCAGTGACCGGACTTGAAGCCGTTCCACTCTTCGCGTAGCTGCATTGCCATGCCTCCTTGTTGTTCTGCGCCCGCACTTGAGCTGTGGGAACGGGCGCGCTTATGACCTGGTTCGGGTTTCGTCGCTTCGGGTTACGCCGGGGCCTCGCCGCGCAGGATGCGCGCGGCCCGCTCGACGCGCTCGGGCGCGGGCGGGTCGACGTCGCGCAGGGTGTAGGGGATGCCGAGCTCGTCCCACTTGAAGACGCCGAGGGTGTGGTAGGGGAGTACCTCGATGCGCCGCACGTTGCCGAGGCCCGCGATGAAGTCGCGCGTGCGGTAGAGGTAGTCGTCGACGTCGGTGATGCCGGGCACGAGGACGTGGCGGATCCAGACGGGCTCCTCGCGCCCGCTCAGGTAGCGCAGGGCGTCGAGGATGTTCGCGTTCGAGCGGCCGGTGAGCCTCACGTGCTCGGCGTCGTCGATGTGCTTGATGTCGGCGAGCATGAGGTCGCACACCTCGATGAGGCGGTCGAACTTGCCGAGCCACTCAGGGTCGCGCGTGAAGGGCGACAGGCTCGTGTCCAGGCAGGTGTTGATGCCGCGGGCCTTTGCGCGCCCAAAGAGGTCGATGAGGAAGTCGATCTGCAGGAGCGCCTCGCCGCCCGAGACGGTGATGCCGCCTTCCGGCCCCCAGTAGCTGCGGTAACGCTCGGCGCGGTCGAGAAGCGCGTCCGCGTCCTCCATGGTGCCGCCCTCGCCTGCCCAGGTGTCCGGGTTGTGGCAGTAGCGGCAGCGCAGGGGGCAGCCCTTGAGGAAGATGAGGAAGCGGACGCCGGGGCCGTCGGCCGAGCCGAAGGACTCAGTGGAGTGGACAAGACCCTGCAAGGCAGCCTCCCTCGTGTGGGGCGAAAACCGATTGACGAGAGAAATCTAATGAGAGGTGCCTTGCGGTTCCTTGACTAGAATCAAGCTCAGAAAAAAGATTCAGAGGGCGAGCGCGAACGGTCGTAATTTGCCGGCGAACGGTTTGAACGGTTGAGGATATGCGGTGTGTGGGCGCGATTTGGGCCCCGACGGCGCTCGCGAAGCGGCGAGGCCGGCTGGTCGCGCGAGGCGATACGGGCCGCGGCGCGGGCCGGCTGGTCGCGCGAGGCGACACGGGGTCGCGGCGAGGCCGGCTAGTCGCGCGAGGCGACGGCCTCGAGGCCCGCGTGGTCCACGACGAGGAGGCGCCCGCGGCCGGGCCGCTCGATGAGGCCCTCGCGCACGAACCGCGCGATGTTGCGGCTCACGGTCTCGGGACGCAGGCCGATGGAGTTCGCGATGTCCTCGAGCTTGAGGTGGATCTCGGGCCCCACGCAGCGCCCGTCGCGCGCCAAGAGGAACTCGGCGAGGCGCTGGCGCGGCTCGCGGATGGAGAGCATCATGATGCGCTCCTCGGCATCGTCGAGCTCGGTGCAGACCATGCGGATGAGCGAGAGCGCCACATCGGGGTGGGCGCCCAGGAGGGCCTCGAAGTCGGCGCGGTGGATGCGGCAGAGCTCCACGCGCGTGAGGCACTCCACCGAGTAGCGGTAGGTGTGGTCGGCCAGGAACATGCCGTGCCAGAGCGCCTGCCCGTCGTGCAGCACGTCGAGCACGTACTCCTCGCCGTCCAGGCCGGTGCGGAACGTCTTTATGCGGCCGGAGCGCACCACGATGATCGACTCGTTCAGGTCGCCCTCGTGCACGATGATCGACCCCTGCGCGTGGACTGAGTGGCGAGAGCAGGCGAGAAGCTCGCGCTTGGCCGAGGCCGGCAGGTCGGCGAAGAGCCGGATGTTGTCCATGCAGGAGCTGCCCGCGCGGGAAAAGGCGCAGTCGTGGCCGACCCCTGCGCACACGCGCGCGTCTTCGCGGCGATCGATTCCGGCCATTCGGCCCTCCTTGCATGATGGGGGACGCACCGCGTCATTTTGACCGCGCGTCGATTGTCGGGAAAAAGAGGCGCCGAGAAGCCTCATCGGTCCTCGGCGCCTCTGCGTGTCAAAGCCTAGCGCTTCCAGGTGGTCAGGAGCTCGTCGAGCTTGGCGGCCACGGCGTCCTTGTCCATGTGGCGGCCGATGATGCAGAGCTTGGTCTCGCGGTCGCCGACCTCGGGGTCCCAGGTGTCCATGATCTCGGGCGTCTCGGCGATGATCTGCTTCTTCTCCTCCTCGGGCGCGGAGTCGACGAACAGGCCGTTCTCGGAGAGGCGCATCTGGTGGCCGGCCTGCTCAAAGAGGTAGCACATGTCGGGGTTAAGGTCGCTCCACAGCACGCCCTTGGCGCGGACGACCTCGTCGGGCCAGTGGTTCTCGACGAAGTTCTGGAACTTCTCCTGGTTGAACGGCTGGCGGCGGTGGTAGACGAACGTCTGGATGTCGTACTCGAGGACCTCGGGGTCGTCGTGCTCCTCGGGGTGCTCCATGGCCTCGATCCAGGCGGCGGAGTTGTAGGCCTTCATGAAGTCGAAGCGGCCGGTGTCCAGGATCTCGCTCATGGGCACGTCGCCCTGCTGGGCCTCCACGATGACGGCGTCCTTCTGCAGGCTGCGGACGATCGCCTTGAGCTCGGAGAGCTGCTCGGGCGTGACGGTGTCGGTCTTGTTCAGGATGAGGGTGGAGCAGAACTCGATCTGCGAGATGAGGAGCGCCTCGATGTCGTCCTCGTCGATGTCGTCGGCCAGAAGGTCGCGGCCGCCGTGGAACTCGTCGTACATGCGGGCGCAGTCGACCACGGCCACGATGTTGTCGAGCGCGAGCTTGGGCTCGCCGCCGACCTTCTCCTCGTCGCAGAAGGAGGAGATGGTGTAGGCGATGGGCACGGGCTCGCAGATGCCGGAGGCCTCGATGATGATGTAGTCGAAGTCGCCGGAGTCGGCGATGCCGGAGAGCTGGTTGGCGAGGTCGTCGGCCAGCGTGCAGCAGATGCAGCCGTTCGTGAGCGGGATGAGGTTGTCGGTCGCGGACAGGCCGCCGTCCTTGATGAGGCTGGCGTCGACGTTGACCTCGCCGATGTCGTTCACGATGACGGCCGCGCGGATGCCGCCGTCGTTTCCGAGGATGTGGTTGAGCAGCGTGGTCTTGCCGGCGCCGAGGTAGCCGGTGAGCATCACGATCTTGACGGGCTTCTTGGCCATGGGGCCTCCTTGTGTTCGATGTGGCTAACTGGGTTAGTGTACCCCGTTGGGCGCGGCGTTTTCGCCGTGTGGGTTTCTTGCGAGGAAAACTTGCTTGATTGGGATGCGAGGGCGCCGAAGGCCGGCGTTGGGGCGGGGCTCCGGGCGCGATGCCGGGCTGCTAGCGCCCTCGGCTGCTTCGCGTGCCCGAAAAATCGACATGTAGGCGATTTTTCTGAGGTGGGTCGAGTATCAAGGCGAGCGGGCTTGCTGAATGCCCAGGTAGATGGCTTGCCCGCTCCGGCGATACTTCATGGGTGCCGGAAAAATCGCCTACAAGTCGAGATTCGGGGCACGGGTCAACGGGATTGCCCCTTGCGGCCTCGGTTCGAGGCACCGCGAGGCGGTCGGGCTTTTGCTCCGCTTGCCTGCGAGGTAGCCGGGTGCGGCTAATGCACGAACTTGCGGACCCAGAAGCGCTTCCAACCGGCGGCGGGCTGGTAGCGGAACGGCGCGTCGAAGAACGTCGCCTTCGAGACGATGCTCTTCTCGTGCGTGAACGTCTCCCAGCTCTTTCGGCCGTGGTAGCTGCCCATTCCCGAGGCGCCCATCCCGCCGAAGCCCATCCGGCTCGTGGACAGGTGCATGATCGTGTCGTTCACGCAGCCCCCGCCAAAGGGTACCTCGCGCATGACGCGCCGCTGCGTCGCGCGGTCCTCGGAGAAGAGGTAGAGCGCGAGCGGGGTCGGGCGGTCGCGGACCTTCTCCAGCGCCTCGTCGAGCGAGTCGTAGGCGATGACGGGCAGGACGGGGCCAAAGATCTCCTGGCCCATGACGGCGTCGGCCTCGTCCACGTTGTCCATGACGGTGGGCTCGATCCGCAACGAGGCCTCGTCCGCGCGGCCGCCGAGCACGACCTTCTTGGGGTCGATGAGCCCGTGCACGCGGTCGAAGTGCTTGCGGTTGACCATCTTGCCGTAAGCGGGGTTGGCCAGCGGGTCCTCTCCGTACTGGGCGCGGACCTCGGCGGCGAGGAGCTCGAGCAGCCGGTCCTTCACGCGGCGGTCCACGAGCACGTAGTCGGGGGCGACGCAGGTCTGGCCCACGTTCAGCCATTTGCCGAAGGCGATGCGCCGGGCGGCCACGCGGAGGTTCGCCGACGCGTCCACGATGCAGGGGCTCTTGCCGCCGAGCTCGAGCGTGACGGGCGTGAGGTGGGCGGCCGCGCGCTCCATGACGAGCTTGCCCACGGCGACGCTGCCGGTAAAGAAGACGTAGTCCCAGGTCTGGTCGAGAAGGGCCGTGTTCTCTTCTCGGCCTCCCTCGACGACGGCCACGAGCTCGGGCGGGAACGCCTCCTCGCAGATCTGCCGCAGGACCGCCGAGCTCGCGGGCGCGTAGGCGGAGGGCTTCACGACCACGGTGTTTCCTGCGGCGATCGCGCCGGCGAGCGGCTCGAGGGTGAGGAGGAAGGGGTAGTTCCAGGGCGCCATGACGAGGACCGCGCCGTAGGGCACCCGGACCGTCTTGCTCGTGGCGAGGGCGTTCGCGAGGTCGGTCGGGCGAAGGCGGGCGCGGGACCAGCGGGCCACGTGGTCGCGCTGGTAGCGGATCTCCGAGAGCGAGAGGCCCGTTTCGCACATATAGGACTCGTCGGCGGACTTGCCGAGGTCGGCCGCAAGCGCGGAGGCGATGTCGGCCTCGTGGGCGGAGACGGCGTCGTAGAGGCGCGAGAGCGCCTCGCGGCGGGCGCGGACGGGCAGCGTCGCGTTCGTGCGGAAGTAGGCGCGTTGACGGTCGACTATGGCTTTGACCTGGGATTCGTTCATGGGTTCGATGCCCTTCTCGGTATTTGGGCCGGGTTGTGAGCGGGCGGCTAGGCGCGGATCTTGCGATACATCGCCGCGAGCTCGTCGGCGTCCCAAAGGACGGGGACGGGGTAGAGCGAGTTCGCCTCGGCGTCGGCGTGGGCCGCCATCGTGGGGATGTCCTCGTCGCGGATGCCCTCGAGCGCGCTCGGGATGCCCATGGACGCGTTCATGGAGTCGACCCAACGGATGAAGCCCGCGGCGGCGTCGGCATCGGATTCGCTCGGGTCGACGACGCCCGACTTGCGTGCGAGGTCGGCGAGGCGGCGCTCGGCCGCCGACCCGTAGGCACGCAGCACGTGGGGCAAGATCACAGCGTTCGCGAGGCCGTGGGGCGTGCCGTATTGGCCGCCCAGGCTGTGCGCGATGGCGTGCACGTAGCCCACGTAGCTGCGGGTAAAGGCGCAGCCGGCCTTGTATGCGGCCTCGAGCATGGCGCGGCGGGCATCGAGTTCGCCCCCGTTGCGGTACGCGCTCAAGAGGTTTCCGTGGATGAGGCGGACGGCGTCCACGGCCATGCGGCGCGTGTAGGCGTTCGTGCTGCGGCCGACGTAGGCCTCGACGGCGTGCGTGAGCGCGTCCATGCCGGTCGTGGCCGTGACCTGCGCGGGGAGGCCGAGCGTGAGCTCGGGGTCGAGCACAGCGTAGCGCGGGATGAGGGCGAAGTCGTTGATGGGGTACTTGTAGTGCGTCGCCTCGTCGGTGATCACGGCCGCGAGCGTGGTTTCCGAGCCGGTGCCCGCCGTGGTCGGCACGGCGATGAGCAACGGGAGCCTGCGGTGGACGCGCAGGAGCCCGCGCATCTTCTGGATGGGCTTGCGGGGCTGTGCGATGCGAGCGCCCACGCCCTTGGCGCAGTCCATGGCAGAGCCCCCGCCAAAGCCCACGATCGCCTGGCAGCCGCGCTCGCGGTACAGGCCCGCAGCCTCCTCGACGTTCGAGATGGTGGGGTTGGCCACGGTCTTCGCGTAGACGGCCCAGGCGATGCCGGCGTTCGCGAGAGCGTCCTCGAGCGGGCGCGTGAGGCCGAGCTTGTAGACGCCCGGGTCCGTGACGACGAGGACGGACGCGATGTTTTTGCTGGTCAGGAGGCCGGGAATCCGGGCGGTGGAATCGAGGCGCTTGGGCTCGTAGTACGGCAGGATGGGCAGGACGATGCGGAACGCGGCCTGGTACGTGCGGCACCAGAGCTTGCGTGCGGGGGACATGGGCATGCGGGGAACTCCTGAATGTTGACGTTACAACATCACGATATGCTAGCAATCTGTGGGGTGTGATTGTTGAGTTGTCAACAATCACACGGTCCCTTCACGGATTCGGGCGCGGGAATCGCCTTTCGCTCGGCGTTCGGGGTGGCCGTACGACGACGTTTCGGTGGAAATCGGAACATCTCTGTGACTCGCAAGCGTTTCGTTGAGTAGCAACTAATTACATAATATATATCTGCAGGTCAGAGAGGTGCGAAAATCGGCAAAAACGACGGTCTACTCAACCAAGGCGAGCTGAGTCACAGAGATGTTCGATTTTTCGGGCGCGAGCCCCGCCGCGGGCCTCATCAGGACCCGCTTTGCGCGAGAATCGAGGGGTTTGGAAGCGGGCGACGGCCCGAAATCGCTCGACAGGGGAGGAACGCGGTGAAGCAGGCGGTCGTGGGGTTGCTGGCGCACGTGGACGCGGGCAAGACGACGCTCGCGGAGGCGATGCTCTACGAGGCCGGGCACATCCGCAAGCTCGGCCGCGTCGACCGCGGGGACTCCCACCTCGATACCGACGAGATGGAGCGCGATCGTGGCATCACGATCTTCTGCTCGCAGGCCGAGCTCGAGCATGCCGGTGCGCGCCTGACCCTCGTCGACGCGCCGGGCCACGTGGACTTCTCGGCGGAGGCTGAGCGGACCCTCGCCGCGCTCGACTACGCGATCCTGGTCGTGGGCGCGAACGACGGCGTCCAAGGCCATACACAGACGCTTTGGCGCTTGCTCGCGCGCCACGAGGTGCCCACGTTCGTCTTCGTGAACAAGCTCGACCTGCTGCCCGAGGGCGGAAGCGCCGCCGAGAAGAACGCGCTGCTCGCCGAGCTCAGACGCCGGTTGAGCGATGCCTGTCTGGACGCCGACGCGCTCGTCATGGACCCCGAGGCCCAGGAAGCCGCCGCCATGACCGACGAGGCGGCGCTCGACGAGCTCCTCGAGTCGGGTTCGCTTGCCCCAAAGACCGTGCGGCGCCTCGTGGCGGAGCGGCGCGTCTTCCCGTGCTTCTGGGGATCGGCGCTCAGGCGCGGCGGCGTGGCGCACCTGCTCGACGGGCTCGTCGACCTCATCGAGGAGCGCGTCTGGCCGCACGAGTTCGCGGCCCGGGTGTATCGCGTGAGCCGCGGCGCCCGGGGCGAGCGCCTGGCGTGGCTCAAGGTCACGGGCGGCGTCCTGCGCGCAAAGCAGCAGGTGAGCGGCGTGTCCGCAGGCGTCTCCTGGACCGAGAAGGTCAACGAGCTGCGCGTGTACTCCGGCATGCGCTTCGAGTCCGTTGCCGAGGCGGGCGCCGGCCGCACCGTCGCCGCGACGGGCCTCTCGCACGTGCGCCCCGGCGACGTCCTGGGCGCGGAGCCCGAGCCGCCTCGCCCGGCGCTCGCCCCCGTCCTCTCCTACAGCGTGCTGCCTGGCGACCACGACGCCCACACGGTTTTCCACGCGCTCTCGGAGCTCGCCGAGGAGGACCCCATGCTCGGCGTCTCTTGGTCGGAGGCCCTCCAAGAGATCCACCTGCAGCTCATGGGCGCGGTGCAGCTCGAGGTCGTCCGCGACCTCCTGAGCAGGCGCTTTGGTATCGAGGTGGGCTTTGGCCCCGGCGGCATCCTGTACAAGGAGACCATCGCCGCCCCGGTCGAGGGCGTGGGCCACTTCGAGCCCCTGCGCCACTACGCCGAGGTCCACCTGCGGATCGAGCCCGGCCCGCGCGGGAGCGGCGTGGTCTTTGGGTCGGAGTGCTCCGAGGACGACCTCGACCGCAACTGGCAGCGCCTCATCTTGACCAACGCCATGGAGCGCGACCACCTGGGCGTCCTGACCGGGGCGCCCCTCACCGACGTCCGGGTCACGCTGCTCGGCGGCCGCGCCCACGCGAAACACACCGAGGGCGGCGACTTCCGCCAGGCGACCTACCGCGCCGTGAGGCAGGGACTCATGGAGGCACGGGCCGCGGGCGCGTGCGTCCTTTTGGAGCCCTGGTACGCCTTTGAACTGGAGGTCCCTGCCGAGAAGGTCGGCCGCGGCCTCGCCGACCTCACGAGGATGTCCGCCCGCGTGGGCGCGCCGGAGGTCTCGGGCGACCTCGCCTGCGTGCGGGGCGAGGTGCCGGCCTCGGAGGTGGGCGACTACGCGCTGGAGGTCGCCGCGTACAGCGGCGGCAACGGCAGACTCTCCCTCGAGTTCCACGGCTACGAGCCGTGCCACGACGCCGAGCGCGTGGTCGCGGCAGCGTCCTACGACCCCGAGGCCGACCTGCCCAACACCCCTGACTCGGTCTTCTGCACCCACGGCGCCGGCTACACCGTCAAGTGGCCCGACGTCCCGGCCGCGGCGCACGTGCGGATCGATCCCGCGCGCCTGCGCCCGTGGCGCCCCGCCGACGCGTCGTTCTTCTCGGCGTCTTAGGCGCCTCGCGCCGCCGGGCGTTGGGCGCCCCCTTGTTGAAAACCCGACCGGCCCGCACCCGGCGCCGGTCGGTTTCCGAGCGGTTTCCGCGCGGGAAACCCGGGTTTCGTGCAGGTGACGGGCGTTACGCGGCGGGCACGGGAGCGTAAACAGGTCTTATTTGCGTAATACCAGCAAGCGGCCGCGTGGCACCCTAGTCCGCGCAAAGGTCCGCTCTGCTCGGGAGGCGCTCATGTACGACACCGGTTCGACGGCGTTTATGATGGTCTGCACGATGCTCGTGTTCTTTATGACCCCTGGCCTGGCGTTTTTCTACGGCGGCTTGTCGAGGCGCAAGAACGTGGTGAACACCATGCTCATGTGCTTCGCCGTCATCGGCGTCGTGGGGATCGTGTGGGTCCTCGCCGGCTGGTCGTTCGCCTACGGCGGCGACGGGTCGCTCAGCTGGTTCGGCGGGTTCGACCAGCTTGGGCTTTCCGGCGTCGTCCGGAACATGCTTGCCGAGAAGGGCGCGGTCCCGGCGGGCACCGTCTACCCCAGCATCATCAACATCATGTTCCAGATGGCCTTCGCCATGATCACGGCCGCCATCGTCACCGGCTCGGTCGCAGGGCGCATGAGGTTCCCCGCCGTGGTGCTGTTCATCGCGGTGTGGTCGCTCGTGGTCTACTCGCCGCTCGCGCACATGGTGTGGGGTGGCGACGGCTCGCTCATCGGCGGGATCATCGGCGCGCTTGATTTCGCGGGCGGCGACGTGGTGCACATCAGCTCCGGCGTGACGGGCCTCCTGCTCGCGCTCGCGCTCGGCGGCCGCCGCGGGTTTGGGCTCAAGAGTTACCGTCCCCACAACGTGCCCTTCGTCGCCCTGGGCGCCGGCCTGCTGTGGCTCGGCTGGTTCGGGTTCAACGGTGGCTCCGAGTTCGCCGCCGACGGCGTGGCCGCGCTCGCGATCCTGAACACCGTCGTCGCCTCTGCGGCCGGGCTCGCTTCCTGGCTCGTGGTCGAGAAGGTCCAGACGGGCAAGCCGACGCTCGTGGGCGCGGCGACCGGCCTGGTCGCGGGGCTCGTCGTGGTCACGCCCGGCGCCGGCTTCGTCGAGCCGTGGGCCGCGCTCGTCATGGGGCTTATCGTGAGCCCGGTGTGCTTCTGGGCGATCTCGCACCTCAAGGCGCGCCTGGGCTACGACGACGCGCTCGACGCCTTTGGCTGCCACGGGGTCGGCGGGCTTCTGGGCGGTGTGCTCACGGGCTTCTTTGCCGTGCCGGAGCTCAGCTGGACGGGCAAGGGCGGCCTGCTCTACACGGGCGACCCTTCGCTGCTCATGAGCCAGGTGCTCGGCATCCTCGTGACGCTGGCAATCGTTGTGGTGCTTGACCTCGTGCTCATCTGCGCGCTCAAGGCGGTCTTTGGCGGCAAGCTGCGCGTGAGCGAGCGGGAAGAGGCACTGGGCCTCGATGTCTCGCAGCACGGCGAGAGCGCCTATCCTGCGTTCACCGGCCTCGATGCGTAAGGCGCTGTACCTGGCGTTTCTCGGTTGAATCCCTATTCCCACACAAGGAGCTCATATGAAAAAGGTAGCCGCTGTGGTGCGTCCCGAGAAGCTCGAGGACCTCAAGGAGGCGCTCTTTGAGGCGGGTGCGCGCGGCATGACGATTTACGAGGTGCAGGGCTGCGGGAGCCAGCACGGCTGGAAGGAATACGTCCGCGGCACCGAGGTGCTCCTCAACGTGATTCCCAAGGTGAAGATCGAGCTCGTCGTGGAGGACGACGCGGTCGAGCCCATCATCTCGACGATTTGCGCGGTCGCGCGGACGGGCGAGGTGGGTGACGGGAAGATTTTCGTCTACCCGGTGGACGAGTGCGTGCGCATCCGCACCGGGGAGCGCGGCGAAGCGGCCGTCTAGGCGGTGATTTATCGACCGCGTGCCAGAAAAACGGACTTGTAGGCGAAAAACGACGGGCCCCTCAAGTAGCTCAGCGACGAATCCTGGGCAAACGTTGCCCAAAACGTCGTTGCTACTTGAGGGGTCCTCGAAAAATCGCCTACAAGTCCGTTTTCCTGGCTTGGGAATTTTGGGGACAGGTTCGTTATTTACTCATTTGAGTAAAAAACGAACCTGTCCCCAAAAGTGCTCAGTTGGAGGTGGCGGTGGAGCCGCTGGTCGCGTCGGTGGTCGTGGAAGAGCCGGAGGACGTGCCCGAATCGCCGTTTGTCCCGGAGCCCGAGTTGGAACCCGAGCTCGAGCTGCTGCCGGACCCGCTGTTGCTCGAGCTGTTCGCGGACCCGTTTTCGCCCGAAGCGTTGCCGGAGCCCGTCTCACCCTTGCTCGAGCCGCCCGTGGAATCGCTGCTGCTCTCGGTATTCCCGCTGGTGATGGACTCGGAGGAGCTGCTGGACGAGCTGCCGGTGTCCTGCTGCGCGCTGGAAGAGGAGCCGGTTTCCGCCTTGCCGCTGCCGCCCGTCGCGCCCTTGGACGCAGACGAGCCGGTGCCGCTGTTGCTGGAGTCGCTGCCGTGGTCCTTCTTCGAGGTGGTCGCCTCGCCCTCGGGTGCCTTTGACTCCTCGGGCTGCTCCTGCTCCTGCCGCTGCTCGGTCGGGGCGCCGCCGATGCCCGCGCCCTGCGTCGCCACGTTCACGACCAGGGCAAAGATGAGCACGGCCAAAAGAGCCACGGCGGCCGCCACGACGGTCGCGCGGCGACGGATGCGGCGGCGCTCGTTTGCGTGCGCGGCCTCGCGGACCGCCTCGGGCGCGATGGGCGTGCCGGACTCGGCGACCTCCTCGACCTCGGCGTTGCCCGAGACGGAGGGCCTGCGCAGCGGCACCGTGGCGTCGACGGGCACCTCGCCGCGCCTGGTCGCGTCCGCGTCCGTCGCCGCGTCGCCGGCCTGGGCCGCGTCGTCGCCCGGGGTATACGTGCGGAGCTTCTCGGCAGATGCCGAGAGCAGCGACTTATATATCTGCGAGGCGGCTGCGGAGGCGAAGCCGCCGATGAGCGTGCCGATGATGGAGCCCGCGATGCCGATCTGCGACGAGAGGGCGAACGACGTCGCTGCGGCAAGGCCGCTCGCGATGACCGTCGCCATGGAGAAGTCCTCGAAGAGGCCCTTCTTGCCGTCTGATTTCCCGCTCTGCTCGGCCACGCCGCACGCTCCCAACCGCTTGCCGCCCTACGTCTGTCGTTTACCGATTTTTAGATACCCGACTATAGTTTTGTCCACATGACTTCCACGAGAACACACGAATACGGAATAAATTCGACCGTTCACGGAGATTCAAACCGTTCATCGGGGTATCATGGCCTTGTTCCGTTTTCTGCTTGTTCCTCAATGATGGAGGTCAGAACATGCTCGTTAACGCAACCGCTATGCTCCAGTCCGCCGAGAAGGGCCACTACGGCATTGGTGCTTTCAACACCAACAACCTCGAGTGGGCGTCGTCCATCCTTGATGCGGCCGAGGAGCTCCAGTCCCCGCTCATCATCCAGTGCACCGGCGGCGCCGCCAAGTGGCAGACCAGCTTCAAGATCGTCTCCCAGATGGTCCACCAGCTCGTTGAGGACAAGAACATCACCGTTCCCGTTGCCCTCCACCTCGATCACGGCTCCTACGAGGACGCCCTCAAGTGCATCGAGGCCGGCTTCACCTCCGTCATGTACGACGGCTCCCACGAGGCCGATTTCGAGACCAACCTCAAGCGCACCGCCGAGATCGTGAAGATCGCCCACAACAAGGGCATCTCCGTCGAGGCCGAGGTCGGCGGCATCGGCGGCGTCGAGGACGGCGTCACCTCTGCCGGCGAGCTCGCCGACCCCGAGCAGTGCAAGGCCATCGCCGACCTCGGCGTCGACTTCCTCGCCTGCGGCATCGGCAACATCCACGGCCTGTACCCGGCCGACTGGAAGGGCCTGTCCTTCGAGCGCCTCGGCGAGATCAAGGCCCTCACCGGCGACCTGCCCCTCGTCCTCCACGGCGGCACCGGCATCCCCGTTGACCAGGTGAAGAAGGCCATCTCCCTCGGCATCTCCAAGATCAACGTGAACACCGACCTGCAGGTCGTCTTCGCCAAGGCCACCCGCGAGTACATCGAGGCCGGCCTCGACAAGCAGGGCAAGGGCTACGACCCCCGCAAGCTCCTCAAGCCCGGTCGCGAGGCCATCGTCACCCGCACCAAGGAGCTCATCTGCGAGTTCGGCTCCGAGGGCAAGGCCTGGAACTAGGCTTTTTCCTGGCGAGAAGTGCGGTCTTCTCGCCGCCGCATAGCATGAGCGAAGCCCGTCCGGCACAGCGCCGGGCGGGCTTTTTGCGTGCGTGGAACGCTGCCGCCATTTGCGTCCTGCGCGGTTTGTGGACAAAGCGTCCTCATGGGTATTCAGGTAGCTTTATTTTCTTTGCGCGGTTTGTGCCGCGGGGCTCAAACAACGCTTGTTGGGCCATCATGGAGAGGCAACGACCGCGGACCGATGGGATGCTCAGCATGGATAAGGGCCTAGAAGACGAGACGAACGTTTTGCTGGACGCCGTGCGCCGCTGGGCGGCTCGGACGCCCGATGCGCCGGCCTACCGGGTGGCCAACGAGCCGCAGGTAAGCTATGCCGAGCTGTGGCGCCGCGCCTGCGCCGTCGCGCACGGCCTCGACTCCCGCGCCCAGGGACGTGGCCCGGTCCTCGTCTTTGGGCCCAAGCGCGCCGACACCGTGGCCGCCTTCCTCGCCTGCCTCATGACCGGGCACGCCTACGTGCCCGTGGACGTGGAGCTCCCCGCGAAGCGCGTGGCCGACATCGCCGGCCAGATCGAGGGCGCGACCGTCCTCGCGACCTGCGACGTCCCCGCCGCGCTCGTGGACGAGCTCGGCGATGCGGACGTCGTGGACGCCCGCGGGCTTCTTGCCGGCGCGAAAGCCGAGGCCGCCGAGCCGCTGCCGCGCGACCGGTGGGTCACGGGCGAGGACACCCAGTACATCATCTTCACCTCCGGCTCGACCGGCCGGCCCAAGGGAATCGAGGTCACCGAGTCGAACGTCCGCAACTTCTCGGGCTGGCTCGACTCGTTCCCCGTGGTGCGCGACGGCGGCCGCGTCTTTCTCGACCAGGCGCACTACTCCTTCGACCTCTCCGAGTACGAGCTCGTGGGCGCCCTCACGACGGGCGGCTGCCTCTACGCAGTGAGCTCCGAGGAGTCCTCCGACTTCCGCAGGCTCTTCGCCGGCCTCGCCGGGTCCGGCGTGGAAGTGTGGGTCTCCACGCCCTCCTTCGCCGACATGTGCCTCGTCGACAAGGGCTTCGACGCGTCGCTCCTCCCGGACCTCAAGATGTTCCTCTTCTGCGGCGAGGCCCTGCACCACACGACGGTGCGGAAGCTCCGCGACCGCTTTGGCGCGGATGTGCGCGTGGCGAACACCTACGGCCCCACGGAGTCGACGGTCGCGGTCACGTACTGCGAGATCGGCCCGGACGAGCTCGCCGACCAGGCGGCGCTCCCCGTGGGCTTCCCGCGCCCCGGCACCGAGCTGCGTATCGTCGACCACGAGACCGGCGAGCCCGTGCCCGCGGGCCAGACGGGCGAGATCGTGATCGTGGGCGACACGGTCGCGCGCGGCTACTACGAGAACCCGCAGAAGACCGCCGAGGCCTTCTTCGCCTCGCGGATGGGCGACGGCACGCCTATGCGTGCCTACCGTACGGGCGACCTCGGCTATCTCTCGGCCGACGGGATGCTCCACTGCGCGGGCCGGCTCGACTCGCTCGTCAAGCTCAACGGCTTCCGCATCGAGCTCGGCGAGGTCGAGGGCGCGCTCGAGGCCGTGGGCTGCGTGCGCCACGCGGCCGTCGTCCCCGCCATGCGCGGCGGGCGCGTCGCGAGCCTGTGCGCCTTCGTGGTCGTGGACCGGGCCCAGGCGGCCTCGATCGCGCCGGCCGACGGCGGCGACTTCGCGATCGCCCGCGCGCTCAAGGAGGCGCTCGCCGCGACGCTGCCCGCCTACATGGTCCCGCGCCAGGTGCGCGTGCTCGATGAGATGCCCCTGAACGCGAACGGCAAGGCCGACCGCAAGTCGCTCGCCGCGTCTGTGAGCCGCTGACCTGTCCGGCGTTGGCGCGGAGCGACTTCGCCGCCCGGCGTTATGATGCTCGATGCTTCCCATGTACCGCCCCATGCAAGGAGAGGATAAGAAAATGAACAAAGAAGACCTCAAGGCAAAGATGCTCGACCTGCTCGAGGACGTCTGCGGCGACCCCGCTGTGCGCGATCATTTGGACGACGACCTCTTTGAGCTGGGACTTCTTGACTCCATGGCGGCCATCGAGCTGCTCGTCTCCATCGAGGACGAGTTCGGCGTCTCGATCGCCCCGACCGAGGTCGAGCGCTCCGAGATGAACACGGCGAACAAGATCGTCGACCAGGTGGCCAAGCGCCTCTAGTCGTGCCGGTGCCTCCGCCCCCGACGCCCCGGACGTCTCGGATTTATTTTTGGAAAGTGATTCGACGGCATGACGCTCTTCGCCGACCCCAGTTTCTTTGTACTGCTGGCTGCGGGCATTATCCCCGCGGCTGCGCTCGGCCTTACGGGCCACAACCTGCGCCGCTACGGGCTCGTGCTCTCGCTGGTCTTCTTGGCGTGCGTCTTTGCCAAGGACCTGGCGCAGCTCGCGGCCTTCGCGGCGTTTCTCGTGGTCGCCCGCGCGGCCGTCGTCGCCCTGGCGCGCGACCCCAAGGACAAGCGGCGCTATCTCGCCTGCGTCGCCGCGACGCTCGCCCCGCTCGTGCTCTATAAGGTCTCGGCCGTCTTCGACCAGAGCCTTTGGGGGTTCGTGGGCATCTCGTACGTGACGTTCAAGGCGGTCCAGGTGGTGATCGAGACCCACGACGGGCTCATCGCGCCCGAGGAGCTGGGGCTCGAGGACTGGCTGTATTTCCTGGTCTTCTTTGCCCAGTTCTCGTCGGGTCCGATCGACCGGAGCCGACGCTTCGCCTCCGATGCCCACGCCACGCCTTCCCGCGACGAGTACGCCGGCCTGCTCGCGCGCGGCATTCTCCTTCTGCTTGCGGGCGCGGTGTACAAGATCGTTATCGCCGCGTGGATCCATCGCTACTACGCGCCCGCGCCGTGGGGGAGCGTCTCGGGCGGCGCCGACGCCGCGGCCGAGCTGTGGGCGCAGGTCAAGACCGCCTATCTCTACGGCCTCTACCTCTTCTGCGACTTCCAGGGCTACAGCCTCATGGCGATGGGCGTGAGCTACTGCCTGGGGATCCGCTGCCCGCGCAACTTCCGCGCGCCGTTTATCGCCACGGACATCATCGACTTCTGGAACCGCTGGCACATCACGCTCTCCACGTGGTTCCGCGACTTCGTGTTCATGCGGTTCACGCGCTGGGTCATGCACAAGCGGGTCATCCGCGATCGGCTGCACATCGCCATGTGCGCCTTCATGGTCGACATGCTCGTCATGGGGTTCTGGCACGGGATCGCGCCGTGCTACATCGGCTACGGCCTCTACCACGGTGTTCTGCTTGCCGTGACGCAGGCGATGCAAAAACGTTCCAAGTTCTATAAGGCGCATCGCCGCGAGGGCTGGTTCAAGGTCTTGAGCTGGTTCGTCACGATGCAGCTTGTCTTCCTGGGGTTCGCGATCTTCTCTGGGCAGTTTGGGGGTGCGTGACGTGAAGGGCGCAGACAACGGTCGCGCGGGTTCCAAGCGGCCCCGCTTCCAGCTGAAGGACGTGCAGAAGGCTTTTTCGCGGTTCGTGCCGTCGGGCACCTCGCTGCTCGTGGCGGTTCTTGTGGGGCTCGCCGTGTTCGCGGGCGGGCTTGTGGCCTTCGACCGCTGGGTCCTGCCGGGTAACGGGCGCGCCGACACCTCCAAGCTCTATGACTACGTGTACGCGACGGGCAAGTCCGAGAACGTCGATTTCGTGGCGTCGAACATTTCCAGCGACGGGTACCTGTGCTTCGGGTCGTCGGAGTGGTACATCTCGAAGAACCGCGTGAGCATGTGCCCGCAGGCGGTCTTTGGCGAGTCGGGCGCCGACGTCGACATGACGTATATCGGCGAGGGATACGACCAAAGTTTATGGCAAGCAATCGCCGCGGGCGCCTACGGGACGGGCGACAAGATAAAGAACCGCAAGGTCATGGTCGTGGTCTCGCCGCAGTGGTTCAAGGGCTCGGGCGACGAGAACAAGTTCTACACGAAGTTCTCCTACAGCCTCTACCGGGCCTTCATGCAGAGCGACCAGGTCTCCGCCGAGACGAAGGCCTACGTACGCGCCCGTTGCCAGGCGCTCGGCATCGATTCGGGCAAGCTCGCGGCGGCGAGCAAGGACACGCCGCTCGACGCGATAAACGACGTGGCGTACGCGACGACCGATGCGTGGAAGCTGCGCTCCGACCTGACGAACATCGTCTCGCTCGCGCCGTCGAAGAGCCCCGAGCGCAAGGCGGCGGAGGCCGGCGATTCCGGTGCTTCGACGGAGCCCGACTGGGACGCGCTTCTTGCCCAAGCCGAGTCCGAGGGCGAGGCCGCCTGCACAAACAACGACTTCGGCATCTACGATGCCTTCTGGGACAAGAACCACACCTTTGACCCGGAGCTCTTCCAGAACTTCGACCAGGCCGAGGACGAGTACGCCGACCTGGCGTGTTTCCTCAAGGTGTGCCGCGAGGTGGGCTTCGAGCCGATGGTCTGCATCATGCCCGTGCACGGGCAGTGGTACGACCTGTCCGACGTGAGCCGCGACGACCGCCAAGCCTACTACGCGCGCATCCGGCAGATTTGCTCGGATGCGGGGGCGTCGTACGCGGACTTCTCGTCGTGCGAATACGAGAAGTATTTCCTCTGCGACACGGTCCACCCGGGCTGGAAGGGCTGGGTGCGCATCGAGCACGCCTTCTACGACTTCGTGCACGGCAACAGCAACGAGTATCTAACGTGGGGAAGCGATGAAAAGTGAGTGAGAAGCTCGGTCGAGTGCTTGTGCTCGTGGCCGCCGCCTTGGCCGTGGCCGCCACGGGGGCGCTCCTCGTGTGGTTCATCGCGTTTTCGGGCATGAACGAGCCGGTGGGATTCATTTATGGCGGGTTTTAGGCGGCTTTTTGGGTCGGTAAGCCGGTTTTCGGGGCCTGCTGAGCGGCTTTTCGGGCCTTTGGGGCGTCCATTTGGCCGGGATGCGAAAACCGACCATACCCACCCGTTGCGTTTAGCAGCGTTTGCCCTGTTGACCATTCTCGTTTTGGACGGGTGGGCATGGTCGGTTTCGGCCCATGCCGACGAAGCGCTCCTCCCCGGGGTCTCCGACGACGTCCCGACCGATGCAGAGGCCGATTCCGACCCCACGGACATGGGCGTGGCACCCGTGGGCGACGAGCCGCGCGGCCAGGACCTGGTGGATGCCCTCGATGCCTACCTCGATGCGAACTTCCCCGCCTCGGGAATCCCCGGTCTGGCGGTCGCCGTGGTCGACTCCGACGGCATCCGTTACCTGCGCACCCTCGGAGACGTGCCCAACGCCCACAGCACCTTCATCGTGGGGTCGCTGTCCAAGAGCATGACCTCGGTCGCCGTTCAGCAGCTCGTTGACGAGGGGAAACTCGACCTCGACGCCCCCGTCGAGCTCTATGTCCCCGACTATGCGGCCGCGACCGGCGCTGCGGGCGCGAACGTTACCGTGCGCGACCTGCTCAACCAGACGAGTGGGTTCGGCTATTACGAGTCGCTCGCCGATGCCGTCCCGGGCGACGCGGCGGGGGTCTTCTCCTACTCGAACGCGAACTATGACCTGCTCGGCCGCATCGTCGAGCGCGTGAGCGGGTTGAGCTACGACGAGTACATGCATGAGCGCGTGTTTGCGCCGCTGGGCATGGAGGACGCGAGTGCAAGCGAGGACGTCGACCCTACGGCGCACGGTCACCGCAACTACTTTGGCCAAGCGGT
>ERZ808246.833-NODE-833-length-24215-cov-3.954801_pt1 | contig 24215 bp, 16 predicted proteins | sample MGYA00521083_ERZ808246 | MGnify/ENA primary metagenome ERZ808246 (study PRJEB31516, sample SAMN03275577) | gut metagenome | biome: mammalia-associated habitat; material: feces | host: Papio cynocephalus | place: Kenya | collected 2012-07-07 ... | reverse complement strand
AGAATTGATGTGGACCTTCTGCTCCGCCGCCAGTTCGAGCTGGAGAAGGATCAGCTGAAGGCCTATTTTGACACGCAGCTTGCGATTGAGGATCCGATGCTGCTGGCATCGCTTTCGAGACAGCACAGTGATAAGATGCAGGCAATCACTGTGACGATTCAGAAGGAGCAGAACGCGGTGATCCGTTATCCGGATGTGCCGGTTCTCCTTGTCAACGGCATCGCGGGAAGCGGCAAAACCTCCGTCCTTCTGCAGAGGATTGCGTTCCTGTTCTTCCATCAGCGCTCCACGCTTCGGCCGGAGGATGTGTATCTGATTACGCTGAATCCGGTGTTCCGTCAGTACATTGACAATGTGCTCCCGGACCTTGGCGAGCGCAACCCCAATACGCTGACCTGGACCGAGTTCCTGCAGATGGTGCACGATCCGATCCCGGATCCGGGAATCGAGACCACGGCAGAGTCTCTGCGGAGAATAGACGAAGCGCTTTTGACCTTTGCCTTTGAGGAGGACGATCTGATTCCGATTGATCAGAAGGGCAAGAAGGTCCTCGGAACCGCGAAAATTCTGGAAGTCCTGCAAGGCCATGAGGGGAAAATTCCTGCCGGTGTCCGCCTGATTCAGGTGACGGCGGATGAGCTTCTGGAGGAGGCCAGGCACGCGCTTCGCACCAGGGACGACAAGGACGATGAGGATGACGGGGATGCGCAGGGAGAGGCTTCCTGGAAGGAGTCGGGCGCAGCGGATGCGCCGGATGCCAGGGAGGAGAACCGCATTCAGAACAACTATGGCGGAGCGTTCAAGATGATCCGCGAATGCGGCTGGCTGAATTTTGACCACATCGGGCAGCGGCTCCTTAGGAAAAAGAAGCTGACCTCCATCGAGTGGTTTTACCTGAAAATGGCTCTGACCGGCGAGTGTGACCGGACGGCAAGATATGTCTGCATTGACGAGGTACAGGATTATACCGAGGCGCAGCTGATGACGTTCGCGCGTTATTTTGTCAATGCCCGCTTTATGCTTCTGGGCGATGAGTTTCAGTCCATCCGGGAGGGGAACATTGCGTTTGCGGATATCCACCGGATGTTCGAGGAGAAGGGGAAAAAGACGGTGGAGCTTGCGCTCCAGACCAGCTACCGCTCCTCTCCGGAGATTACGGCCTTGTTCGCCGGTCTTCTTCCGGAGGAGAAGAAGCTCCAGGCGCAGTCGGTGCAGCGGCCCGGTGTAGAACCGGAAATCTGCGTGGAGGCTTCCGAAGAGGCATGGAAGGAAAAGCTTCTTGCATCGATTGAGGAGAATGCGGAAAGGCCCGGCGTCACCGCCGTGGTCTGTGCGGGAAGAAAAGAACTGGAGAGCATCCGTGCAAGCCTCGGGAACAAGGCTCCCCGGACGGTGAGCCGGGAGGAGCCGGTTCCTTCCTCCGGCGCCGTCCTCATCAGCCTGCAGTATGCGAAGGGCCTGGAATTCGATCACGTCATCCTGCCGAACGCGGATGCGGAGAATTATCCGGAGGGAACCCTGTCCAGACACCGTCTGTATACGGCAATCTCCCGTGCAACGCAGAATATCACGATCCTGGCGAAGAAGGAGCTCACACCGCTCCTTTCCGGGAAATGAGGAATATAACCCCGCTGTGACAAAATCTGCACGGTGCAATCCCTGATGATAAAGCGTCACGGGACACCGTGCAGATTTTTGCAATCGATGGAAAACAAATGAACCAATACCAGAATGTAGAAATTAAGGAGAAGTCTGGTTAAGGAGAAGTCTGGGAGAGATGGTAGCGGCACAGATCCGCGAGACAGCAATGCTCACACTGCGGCCTTCTGGCGATGCAGACAGCCCGGCCGTGATCCACGAAGCGGTGGCAGAGCTGATTGCCCTCCTCGGGAGGGACGATTTCCCAAAGAGCCTTTTCTACCTTCGCAGGCTCCTTGATGTTGTCTGTCAGCCCGATCAGATTGCAGAGACGGATGCAGTGCGTGTCGGTGACGATGGCAGGCTTTCCATATACATCTCCGAGGATGAGGTTCGCGCTCTTTCGCCCGACGCCGGGAAGGGCCAGGAGCTCCTTCATGTTATCGGGGACGATGTCGTGATACTTTTCATGCAGAACCTTCATGCAGGCGCTGATGTCCCGGGCCTTGGAATGCCCGAGACCGCAGGGGCGGACAATCGCCTCAATTTCCTCCGGGGAAGCGGCGGCAAGCGCGGCGACATCCGGGAATTTCCCAAGAAGGTCCCTCATGACGATATTGACCCGGGCATCGGTGCACTGCGCGGCAAGCCGCACGCTGACGAGAAGCTGCCAGGCGTCCCGGTAGTCCAGGGAGCATTTGGTGTCCGGATATTCCTTTTTCAGCCGTTCGATGACGGCAAAAGCCAGTTCTTTTTTCTGCTGAAGATCCTTCATTGCTTTTTATTCAAAATTTATTCGAGTGTGTTTGATGTATCCCGGCTGCTGCATTCTATTCGATTTGCGCCGCCTGCGCACGGGGGCTGACAGAAACCGTATTCCGTGGATGCGGACCGGCAGAGGGATCTGCATTGCCTGTGTGCAGAATCTGACGTGAGGATTATTTAATAAAATTGTCGCCCAGTGCGGCATCCTCGCCCATCAGAACCTTCATGGCGCGGTACTGATCCTTCTGCGCGACCTCCAGGTGATAGACCACGCGCTCATCGTCGTGGTTGACATAGTGCTTGCCGGACCAGTCGGCGGTCTTCATATGCGGCCCGCCGATGACGACCGGGGCACCCGTGCTCCAGGAATTGGTGCGGATACCGGCGTCATTGAGCAGCTTCTCCTTGCGGGCAATTTCCTCCTTGCCGCCGTCGGCAAGCGTGACGCGTTTTGTGAATAAGAAAAACATAAAGATACCTCACTGAGGCAAAATCCGCGAAGGCGGCTTTGCCGGATTTCCTGCTTTTGTAACGATGATACCCTCCCTTTGCGGATTTCACAAGGTTTGCGGGGAGAGCATTATGTTATACTCGAACATGCCTGATGACATGTTCTCCTAAACGGAGCAAGTCTGGCAGAACGGCCTTGCTCCCACAGCGGAGAATTCGTTTTCGTGAAATTCTCCTTGTGATACTCGAACGAGGGATGGCAAGAGGAGTGAAAATGGAACTGAGATTTGGGGATGAGGATCAGAACAATCAGAAGCATAAGGATGCTTCCGGGTACATGACAGGGAAGAGGGGGGATCTGCTCCGGGATCTCTATGGAGATTTATATGGAGCGGAAACGGAGAAAAATGCAGATCAATCTGCGGTGCAGTCTCCGGAGAACAGGAAGGAAGGCGTTTCAGGAGAGGAAAAGCTGCGTTCCGGCAGCTCTCTGGAACAGGAAATGGATGCGCTTTCCCGGGCACAGGAGGCTCTGATGGAGGCGGCAAGGAAGTTTAACCGGGAAGGTGTTCAGAAGAATACAGGAGCGGAGGAAAAGACGGAGAAAAAAGCGGAGCCCGAAACCGACCCGATGGAGGACCTGAACGAGCTGATCGGCCTTGCGGGAATCAAACACGATGTCCGGGAGCTGTATGATTTTACGAAAATCCAGAAGCTGCGCAGGGATGCAGGCCTGAAAACCGTTCCGGTGTCCATGCACCTTGTCTTTACCGGGAATCCGGGAACCGGCAAAACCACGGTGGCGAGGATTCTGGCGAGATTATACAAGCAGATCGGCGTATTGTCCAAGGGACAGCTGGTGGAGTGCGACCGGTCCGGGCTGGTTGCCGGGTATGTCGGACAGACTGCGGTGAAGACGCAGAAGAAGATCGAAGAGGCGATGGGCGGCGTGCTCTTTATTGATGAAGCCTATTCGCTGGCAAGAGGCGCAGATCAGGGAAATGACTTCGGTCAGGAAGCCATTGACACGCTCCTGAAGGCGATGGAGGACCACCGCGATGAGTTCGTTGTGATCGTGGCGGGCTACACGAAGCCGATGAAAACGTTCATTCACTCCAATCCGGGACTTCAGAGCCGCTTCAACAAATTTATTGAATTTCCGGACTATTCGGTGGAGGAGCTGCTCGCGATTTTCGATCTGAACTGCAGGAAATACCAGTACGTTCCGGACAAGGAAGCAAGGGATCAGGTGAAGACGCTCCTGATGCTGCGAAAGGCACAGACGCCGGAGAATTTTGCCAATGCGCGTGAGGTACGCAATTTGTTCGAGAGCATCATTACGAATCAGGCAAGGCGGATTGCTGCGCTGGCGAATCCGACCCCGGAGGAGATGCAGCGGATCAAGGTGGAGGATCTGCGGGACGAGTTGGATGATGCGGCTTCTGAGGAGAAAATCCTGGAGAAGACCGCCAAGTTTGAAAGTGACATCGATATGTCACTTTCAAACAGCAGCATCGGTGCTGAGGCATCGGCGGAAAACGGATTGACAATCTGACGCAGAGGGCAGAACAGCAAATGAATCTGGATTACGGAAAATTTTACGGGCGGATCACATCGGGAATCCGCAGCGGGGCTCATGGAAGAGAAATATTGAATGCCACGGACCGGTTTCTTGCCGGTGTGATGTATGCGGCATATCCGGCCCTGCTCCTGAGGCTTGTGTGTGGAAAGCTGCTGCAGAGAGGCGGTTTTCGGGAAGCCGTGACCACGGCGCTGCCGTATCTTCTGATCCCGGGCGTCAGCTTCGTTCTTCTGAGCATTATACGGGATCGGATGAACTGGAAGCGCCCCTACGAAGAGTGGCCGATCGACCCGCTGATTTGCAGGGAGAAAAAAGGACACTCCATGCCAAGCCGTCATGTGTTCTCCGCAGCGGTGATTTCCATGTGTATCCTGCGTCAGAACGCGGCTCTGGGCGGAATCTGCCTCGGCCTTTCTGCCTGTATCGCAGCGGTGCGCGTCCTCGGGGGTGTTCATTATCCTCGGGATGTCATTGCAGGATACCTGATCGGCGTGGCAGAAGGGAGCCTTTTGTGGATTGTGTGAGGCTGCTTGAAAATCGGAAGCAAAATAATCGGAGAATGACTGTCCTTGGCTTTTGAAGCATGTGAGGAATCATTAAGAAAATGATATGAATGACCTATTACGAAGAAAAAATGCTGCAACGGCACAAAAGTGGTAAGATAATTTTTATTAAATTGTGAGGAGGTATGAATATGATTCTGGTTGATAAGGATATCAAAAAAAGAGTTGAAAACGGTGAACTAATAATCGAAGGATATCAGGAATCTAATCTCTCCAATACATCATATGACCTTTCTGTAGACGATATTTACACGAAAACAAATGCTCAGTCTGCTGGGGGAGTAAAGGAATGTGAACTTGAGCCAGGGGATGTTGTATTTGTAAAGACCAGAGAAAAACTGAAGATTTCGACTGATATTCTCGGAACAGTTGGAGAAAAAAATTCAAGAATGAGGCAGGGACTGGTAGTTTCAGGACCACATTATCAGCCTGGACATGAAACATTTGCTTATCTGCGTGTACAGAATATTTCTGACAGCATAATCACGCTTCGCCAGGGAATGCCAATTGCTCAAATCTTTTTCGAACAGCTTTCGGATGAACCAGAACATCCATATAATGGAACCTTTCAGAGGGAAACTTCGTATGTTGGATTAGGCAATTATGAAAAAGAGTATTCAAAAGAACGCAGGGAGACTGCTGATAGAAAACGTGAGCAGCTGGAAGAACGAGAAAATAGTATATACGCCAATGTTCTTACATTAATGGGAATTTTTGTGGCGATTTTTTCTGTTATATCAATCAATTATCAGGCGTTTACTCAGGCAGTAGTAAACGGAAAGTTTATTGTTGCAATGAACTTGACATTGGCAATATGCATCACGACAATGATGGGAATTATTGCATTACTGGTAGGAAAGCGTAAGAAACCTTGGGCATTCATTGGTGTTGAAGCTGCTTTGATTGTAATCCTTACTGCTTTTGTGATTTTATTTTTATGAAATAGCAGAGCATCAGGCCGCCTTTCGATGGCGGCTTTTTTTGTGATTCATTAATGAGGATGTAATTGTGAAGTAACAGATTCGCTATATGCGTAGGTTACAAAATTTTGTATCCAACTGTATCCATTCATGAAGATAAAAAGAAGTCCTCAGAAACATTGATTTCTCAACATTTCTGAGGACTCCAACCATCGGGGTGACAGGATTCGAACCTGCGACTTCCTGGTCCCAAACCAGGCGCTCTAGCCAAGCTGAGCCACACCCCGGACTTAACGATACCAGTATACCATTTTTGACGTGCGGATGCAATGCTGCCGCATTCAGCAAAACCGCCTTCGCGGATTTTGCCTCAGCGGGGTAGAAAATGCGGGAATGTCGCAATGTACGGTGTTCAGATGCTTAAAAATCGAATAAAATAGAAAACATGAAAAACAAAATTCTCCAAAAACTGCATAGCGAGAATGGCGTGATTCTTCCCATCGTGCTGCTGTCGATTGCGGTGATTGCGGCGACGATTTTCTTTGTCATCATTCCCGGGTATCAGGAGCATCTTCGCAATGCCAGAATTCAGGCAGATACGCAGAGTGTGGCGACGGCGAGGGATGTTGCGTCGGTCACGTACCTGCAGGACGGCGGCGGGGACCTTGTTACCTATTATTACGACGAACGCTCGCATAAGTGTCTGCCAAGGTCACAGATCGGAGACATTGAGCCCTACGGACGGTGCTCGGAGAAGGACAACCGGAACGGTGTGACCGGTGCGAAGGGTGTGCCGAATTTCGGTGGAGATTGCGGAGCACAGCTTCTTGCAATCACGATCGCGGACGGCGATATCATCAATATCCGCTGGACCGGAAAGAAATACACGGTGCTCGATTATGACCTGATGACGATCCGGGAGCGGAATGCGCTGGACTCCGAGGCTCTGGATGAGATCGAGAAGGACCGCCAGAGAATCAAGGCGCAGGAAGAAGCAAGGGGCGAAAACGCGGGATGAAGGGGCAATATGACATTTCGGGAATTATGTGATTTCCCGCTTCTTGCGGGATATGTGCTGGTCCTTACCATCGTGCTGGGGGCAGTGTTCGGGAGCTTTTTGAACTGCATGGCGTGGCGGATGGTCCACCATGAGAGCGTTTGGAAGGGAAGAAGCCACTGCGCAACCTGCGGGCATCCGCTGAAGGCAGCAGACCTTGTACCGGTGCTTAGCTATCTGCTCCTGCGGGGAAAATGCCGTTACTGCGGCGAGAAGATTTCTCCGCGTTACATGATCGCGGAGCTGGTAAGCGCTGGACTTTGGATGCTCTGCATCCTTCGCTTCGGCCTTAGCTGGGAGACAGTGCGCGCAGTGGCGCTGATCTGTGTGCTGTTCACGTTGTCCTTGGTGGATCTGGAATCCTGGCGCATTCCGAACAGCATGATCGTAGCGGCGCTGGTCATTTACGCGGTGACCTTTCCATTTATCGAACTGGGACTTCCGGGAAGTCTTTCTGCAGCGTCCGGAGCCGGCGCAGCCGCGGACATTACGGCGAGCGGGGCGACAGGACCTGCGGGAATCGCAGGCCGGGCACTGCTGCATAGCCTGGGGGGCGGCCTTCTGATCGGCGGAGGCCTTCTTGTACTGTCACTCATTTTCGACAAGATCACCGGCAAGGAAGGCCTCGGCGGCGGGGACATCAAGCTGTTTTTCGCAGCGGGTGTTTATCTGGGAGCCATTGGCGGGCTTTTGTGCGTGATCCTTTCCTGCTTTGTCGGACTGATTTTTGCCGGATTCCGGAAAAATCAGAAAATCCCGTTCGGTCCTGCCATCTCCATCGGGACAGTGCTCACTCTGTTTTTCGGAGAACCGGTGATCCAATGGTATCTTTCTCTCCTGTAAAAGTGAAATGTAAGGAAGAGTGATCGGGACAAGAGACCGCATCCGGGAGGTGCCGGGTGGCATACGCAGAAATGTCAAAGGCCACCGTGGCTTTCGGGTGCGGGAAGCGGATTTATTATGCAGGAATTTATGATACAATAAAATAGATTATCGTTTGCGTTCATGAACTGAGACTGTTATCTGAGGATTCCGTTATTTATGGGCAAAAAATACCTGGGAATTGATGTAGAGGACCGCTTCCTGAAGATTGTGGTGATGAAGGACAGAAGGGTGCTCAACACCTATCTGGAAATTATGCCGGACAATATGGTCATCGGCGGGCGGATTGCGGCGTTTCACGCCCTTGCGGATTATCTGCGCGAGGTGGTCCGGAAGAACAAAATCCGTGTGAAGGATACGGCGGTGGTTCTGCCGTCGGAGACGTATTACATTCGCCGGGTCCATCTGCCGAAGATGACGGCGGCCCAGCTGCAGATCAATCTTCCCTATGAATTTCATGACTACCTGCAGGAGGACACCGACCAGTATGTTTTTGATTATTCGGTGCTGTCCGTGGATGAGAAGGAAATGGAGCTTCTGATCGCGGCGCTGTCGAAGCAGCAGGTGGAGGAATACAAGGAGATGTGCAAGCGGGCGGGCCTTCGCCTGTGCAAGCTGGTTCCGGATGTTCTGACCATTCAGGAAATCGTACTCCCGCCGGAGGATCCTGTGGCGCGCAAAAAGCGTCTCGCCGAGGAAGAAAAGAGCAGGAACGGCGAGAAGAAGGAAGAGAGCCGGAACGCAGCCAGGGAGAAGAAGCAGCGCGCAAGAGACCGGAAAAAGAACGGTCTCTCCGTGGAGGAGCTTGCCCAAAGGGCCGCGGCGGAGGCAAAAGCCAAGGGCCTTCAGACAGGAAGCAGCATAGAAGCAGCAGACATGGGAACGAATGCAGGGAACCTGACGGCAGGTGCTGCAGGACAGATTCCGGGCGGCGGAACCTTTCCGGGAGCTGTTTCCGGAGGGAACACTGCATCTGGCGGTTCCGGTGCCGGCACAGAGCTGCAGACAGGACAGAAGAAGGACTATGCGGTCCTTGGCATGGAATACAGCCGTGTGCGCCTTCACTTCTTCTCGGGTGGAGCCTATGAGATTACACGAAACCTCGGAACCACCGAGAAGCAGATCTGTGAGCTGATCGCACAGGAAAAGGGCGTGGATGTCCACATCGCGCAGCTGATGTGCGACCGCAACCAGGATGGTGTTCTGGAGCTGGAAGATGTTGCGGATCTGATGCAGGCACTGGCAACGGAGGTCATGCGTGTCATGAACTTCTATAATTACAACAATCCGCGCAACACGATCGATACGATTTACTACTATGGCCGCGAATCGAATCCGCTTCTTCTGGACAGGATCCAGTCGGTCACGGAGCTTCCGGTCCGCCCGCTGACGGAGCTGATTCCGGATGCTGACGAAGGGCAGCAGGAGAATCTGCTGATGATGCTGCAAGGGTATGGGGCGGTGTTGGAGTAGGATACTCGAACATGCCTGATGGCATGTTCTCCTGCTTCGAGCAAGACCCAAAGAGCGGTCTTGCTCCCGCATCGGAGAAACCGCCTGCGCGGATTTCTCCTCGCGACACTCGGAATCGGCTGATGCCGCTTCCTCCTCATGACACCCGAACATGCCGGATGGCATGTTCTCCTATTAGGAATAATCTATGGATAAGAAGACGCAAACGAAAACGGGAAAGGCCGGAGCCGCAGCCAAGGTTCCGGTCAAGACCTCCATCAACCTTTTCATTGAGGAGAAGCACGCCGGGAAGAATGCAGCGGAGCTTGCTATTTTCGCTGTATTCATGGTGGGCGTAGCCTTGTTCAGCAAGTTCTGTGTGCAGGCGAAGCTCGATGAGATCAGCAGACTGGAGAGCAATTATCACCAGATGGAGCAGCAGGTGGCACAGGTGGAGGAGGCAGCGGCCTCCTACGAGGATGTCCGCGTGGAGTATTCCCACTACGGCAACGGGTATCTTAATGCGGACGAGGCTTCTCTTCAGGACCGCATGGACATGCTGGATCTGATCGAGAAGAAGCTCCTTAATGTGGGGGCTCTTCAGAATATCAGTTTGTCCGGGAACGTGGCAACGCTGACGATCAATTCGGCACGGCTTTCCAGTGTTTCCGATGTGGTGCAGGATCTGGAGGAGAGCGATATCGTTCTGTATGTCTCGGTTTCCAACGCAGCGACGAAGGATCAGAATGTGAATGCGGATGCGCAGTCTGGGCAGCCGGAGAACGTCATCACGACGATGACGATTTATTTTACCTCGCCTGCAGGTGAGGATACTGCACAGGCAGAGGATAGCAGCGGCGTGTCCAATCCGCTCGCGGAGGCGATGGACAATGTCGCACAGGGAACCGCATCGGACCTTGCGCAGACCGATGTTGAAGGAGGTGCAGAATGAGAAACCTGAAGAAATCTGAAGAGATCATTCTGCTGATCCTTGCCGCGGTGCTGATCGGACTGTTCTACTACCAGTTCGTCTACAAGGGTGTGATCCAGGCGAGAACGGATTACGATACGAGCGTTCTGGAGACGGAGCTGACCGCGTATCAGGCAAGGCTTGCTTCCATGAAGCAAATGGAAGAGGAGATTGATTCCGGGAAAAACGCGGCGGACGGCATTGTCGCGACCTACAACAACCAGAAGCAGGAAATTATCGCCCTCAACAATATCTTCGCGGATGCGGATACCTTCGATTTTAACTTCGAAACACCCACAGCGGTGGATGGCGACAACACGGTCCGCCGGAATATCTCGGCGAATTTTACCGCAGCAAGCTACGCTAAGGCAAAGGAAATGCTGACCGCCCTGTACCACTGTGAATACCGGTGCCTGATCCGCGACATCACCATCTCGCCGACAGGGAACAGCGGAAACGGGCAGGACGCCAATCTGAGCAGCGGACCGGTGCAGGTTAGTCTGACGGTCACCTTCTACGAGACCCTGTACAACGCAGCATCCACGGACGGCATTGATTTCCAGGATGCGGACAACGGGAATTAGTCAGAACCGGCGTGATCCGGCAGCAGGAACAGACCAGGAACGGCAGCTATGAAGATCAGAAAGCAGTGCAAACAGAAGATCCAATCGGAAAGCGGAGCATCCCTTGCGGCGGCTCTGCTCTTCTTCATTGTGTGTGCCGTTGTCGGATCCATCATCATCGCGGCGGCGATGAGCTCGGCAGGCCGGATGAGCGGTATCACCTCTGCGGACAATCAGCGCTACGCCCTGGAATCGGCGAGAGGCCTGATTGAAGATACCATGCTGTCGGACCCGGAGGATAAGACAACCTGGTACGTGAACGAGAACGATATTCTGAGCGGCACAGGGACCGATGCTTATCAAAGAGGATTTACTCCGGAAGGCGGAGAGGGGAAGAACAACCTGAAGGATTTTCGGGAAGTGAAGCTGTCCATGGCAGAGGAGCTTTATCAGATGTATTGGGAGAATAGAGAAATCCAGAACTCATGGCCCAAAGAAGATGCTCAGACTACCACACAGAGTGCGGCCTTGGGCGCAGACAATTCTGTCAGCCAGAACGAGAGAACCGATACACAGACAACCTCTGCATGGGTGCCCTCCGGAAACTCAGCGAGCATACAAAAGGCTGACTATCCGAAAAGAAAGGCAACCTTGACATTGGAGAATAGAAGCGGTCAGCCTGTGGCAAAGAGCCCGGCAGTAAACGCTGCGTTTACCATGCGCCCGGATTTCTCCATTTTGGTTGAGCTTTCGGCGGATGTTTCTTCGGAGACTGGAAAATCAGGATGGCAGTCCGCTTATACAATGACCGACAGCTTTGTTCTGTATCCTGCGATTTCCATGGATTACGAGTCGGTAAAGCCGGAAGCGGGCAGTGATGGGATTGAAACGACGCAGAACAAGCGCATCATTCATTGTGAGATTCAGTGGCTTGATGCAGGAGAAGAGCAGGAGCCTTCCAAATGAACATGAATCTGAAGAAGAAAATTCACTCCGAACGAGGGGAATCCATCGGAGAAGCACTTGCGGCGATGCTGATCGTTGCACTGGCTGCCCTGATGCTGGCCACTATGACCTCTGCGGCAACCCGGATTGTAACCAGATCGGAAGAGGCATATGCGTCTTACCTGGATCAGAGAAATTTCATCGAATCCAATGGAAGCGCTGTAGAGAAAAATGCTTCTGGTGATACAGACAGCTATACGAGCGCAGCAGAGACGGGATATGTCAGCCTTTGGAAGGAAGGCGACAGTATGAAGCCAACAAGTCAGGAAGCGGTCACGATGACGATTATCAAGAATAAAAACGGTGAAATTGAAACGGTAAAGTATTGTAAGCAGAAATAAACATGCTGATTGCAGAAATGAGAATGCAAACGGAGCCGGTCATTCATCGGATAAATGCGTTTTGCTGATTTTATAAATAATAAGAACGGCAGTGCAGAGGAAATTTCGGGAGCAGGATGGTATGAACAAGGGGCTGATCCGCAGGACGCGGAACAAACTTCATAATACGGACGGTTTCACCCTGTCAGAGACTCTGATGACGGTGGTCCTGATCGGACTTGTCACGATGGCAATGGCGGGCGGCATTGTTGCCGCACGGAATGTCTATCAGAGAATCAGTCTCCGGGCGGATGCGCAGACGCTCCTGGCAACGACCGTCAGCGCGGTCACGGAGGATTTGTCCTCGGTGACCTCCTGCGATGCCGTGCAGACTTCAGGGGGCAGCCAGCAGACGGTAACTCTGATCCAGAACGGAAGTCCGGTTGGAGAGAATGCCTTTTTCTATGCCGGGGACCGGGGATATCAGATGCAGTATCAGAACGGAGCCTATTCGGGAACCGGTGGAGCTTCCGATACGGCACAGAGTGGAATACAGATTTTTCCGAAAGGAAACGAGGGAGGAAAGATTCCTCTTTTGCCGGACAAAGTACAGACGCGGGGTCTGTATGCCTATATTGAGTCACTTTCTGTGACAAAGCCGCAGTCGAAAGGGGACGGCGGCTATTTTACGTTAAAGATCCAGATCAAAAACAGCAAAAAAGAGGGCCAGATTGTCGAGGAGGCAACGGTCTGCGTGCACAACAAACTGAAATACGTACAATAGCGTATCGAATAAGTCGGATGGAGTTCCGGAAAATTATGCGGAATAAAATCGGGACGGATTCTATTTCAAGGCTGGTCAGCAGATATTCTGCTTCACATAGACAGAACATTGGATTTAAGTTATAAATTTTGGCTTGATTTGGGAGAGAAGAGCCGGATTACAACCTCACGGAGCGTCAGATGAGAAGATATCACAGGAACGATAATGGATTTACGATGGCGGAGATGCTGATCACGGTGGCAATCATCGTGATCCTGTGCGGGTTTGGCTTTGTGGCGGTGATCGCCCACCAGCGAAACTTAAAACGCATGGAGATGGACGAAACCGCACAGGAAATCTTCATTGCGGCGCAGAATCATCTGACGGCGGCCGAGGCAAACGGCCAGTGGGATGCGTTCCTGAAGAAAACGAGCGGAGCGGCATCGGAAGCCGAAGCCGCACGCGGAACCTGGCTGCAGAACGGGCCGACCGGCTATGATAAGAGCACGGACAAGGATGCGTCCAGCCGCAAATTCTATTCCTTCACGACAGAAAGTGTTGAAGCCGTGCAGAAGGGTGCCGTGTCGCTGATTCTCCCGGAGGGCTCCATCGATGAGACGCTTCGCGGGCATCATTTCTATGTCGAATATGACGCGGTGAGCGGAACCGTGTACGGCGTTTTTTATACGGACGCAGACCATGCAATCACGGCAGAGGATGCAGCAAACGTCAGCCGCACGGATGCGAATGCAAGAAGAGACTACAAGGATGAGAATGGCAAGCGCACGATCATCGGTTATTACGGCGGCGCACTGGGCGAGCTGAAGAATTCCGGGGATCTCTATGCACCTTCGGTTGCCGTGCGCAATGCGGAATCTCTGGTTCTGTATGTCGTGGATAAGAACTATCACCGTCATGTCTCTGCACAGGGCGGTGCCGGGACCTTTCAGACGCAGCTGAAGCTCACCTTTGAGGGCGAAACCAGTAAGGCTGCGGTGGAGAAAACCGTGGATCCGGCAAAGGTTGGCAGCGGAACAGATTCCTTCAGCAGGTCCGTACTGGCGTGTGACAGTGCAAAAGAGTTTTCTGTGATCGTTCCGGGACGCTCTGCGGACGAAGGCGGAGTGCAGAAAACAGAATCGGTGAAGGCAAAATACTATGCCATTGTTCTGGACAGCATTGTCCGGGAAGATGGTCATTTTGCCGACCTTTTTGCTGGCGCGGCTTCCGGAGAAAACGGCGGGAGCGCGCAGTTTATTCCGGGAGAGGATATTAAGATCACGGTGACGCTTCACAGCAACAACGGCGGTGAGGATGTCTCCCAGACAGTCACCGTGAACAGCCTGTTCAATTCTGTGAAACAGGAGAAAAACGCGCTTGGTTGGGAAACAGGAAAGGTGATTGTTACTGTTTCCAATCCGAGACACCTGGAAAACCTCTCCACGGAGGTTTCCGGCGTTGATTTTACACAGATCAAAAGCGGAACAACGATTGATACGGTATCGGTGGTCCGGAATCTCTTCTGGGATGAGGATGCCGCAGCCGGGAAGGTGGCGAAGGACCAGAACGAGAACGAAACCGTGACGGCCTTTCTTCCTGCCATTGCATCTGCAACTGGGATGACCAGTCCGTTCGGCTACTGCGCGGACGGAAGCACCTCCATTGCAAAGGATGAGATCCAGGTTTACCCGTATCAGGCCGGAACCGGCGTGGGAAATACCGGGGAAAATGCAGATGAAAATTCCGGAAACTCCAATGGAGACGGTGCGAAAGCCGGCGGATCCGAAAATGCTGCAGCAGAAATTGCGAAGGGTGCCTGCTACGGCATCACGAACACTGCCATTAAGACCTTCGAGGGAAATAACCATATGCTGGCGGCATTCCGCTTTGAAGGTAAACAGGAATCGGCGCTTATCAACCGGGCGGCAGCGGTGATCAAAGTGTCTGATCTTGTCATTGCAGACTCCACATCCTGTGTAACCGGAGACATTCAAACTGGTTCTGATCATGTGACAGGAGCAGAAGTACCGACAGCAGCGCTGCTGATTGCAAAGGCAAACAGCGGGTATGCGGACAATGGCAGTGCATCCGTCGAGAATGTGCATATCGTCTGGTATCCGGATGGAGCAAACGGGAATGGAATTACAACCGGAAACAGCAAGGTGGAAATTTCGCCTGCTGCGACAAGAACGATGGTACATTCCGAAAACGGAATTGCATCTCTTCTGATCGGTTCCATTGATGCAGACCATAAGCTGCCTGATGAGGAAGGGAAGACTTCGCAGCAGGGAGATCTCACCAGAAAATTTATAATTAAAAACGTTACGATTCAGGCAGGAGATTTTGAAACAAAGAAAACCGCCGATATTGGCGTGGAAGGAAATATTGCAGCCGGGATGATCGGTGAAATCAAATCCGGTACAGTGATGATTGGTGATTCGAACGACCAGACAGAAAGTTGGAAAACGAATATTAAACTCAATGGAGCTCTGACACTCAATGCCGTAAAAGGAGATGGATCGGCTGCGGGCGGCCTGATCGGAAAGGTTGCAGATACTGCATCTGCGCAGGATGATGCGTTGACTCTGCAGAAGGTGTACCTGGAAGCGGATACTCTGACTATGAATGGCCGTAAGGATAAGAATAACAGTATTCTTGGCGGCCTGATTGGCAGTGTGGAAGGCGGAAAATCTGTCAGTCTTGAAAATGCAGATCTGATAGCAAAGGCTGTCAATGGCGGCATTGATGAAAAGGACCAGAACCTGAATACAGGAACGATCGGCGGAATCATCGGCAGTGTCACCGCTGGAATGAATACCACACTGAAGAATATCCGCTTTATATCTGCGGAAAGCCGACTTGGCGGAAAACAGACATCGGGCGGAGTGATCGGCAGCCTTGCGTTCGGGGAAGTCTCCCTGGAATCGGTAAATGTACTGGCAACCAATAAGAATGAAACACCGGAAAGCGAAGGGCATGGACAATCTGCGGCGAAGACCTTCCGTGATGTCACGGTTGCAGCATCGGATCAGGCTTCTTTTGCAATCAAGGCAGATCATACGGCTTCTGACAGTGCAGCAGGCGGGCTGATCGGCAGTGTTGCGGGACAGGTATCCAAGCTGAGTATTACGAAATCATCCGTGAAGACGGTGTCAGCGAATACGAATGCAGATGTTAACTTGACAGTGGCAGGAACCAATATTGGCGGGCTGATCGGAGCCTGTGGTGCAACTGCAGTTACAATCGGCGGAGATGCCGCAGATGAAGTCATTCTGACAGTGCAGGGAGATTTCACTCTTGGACAAAGCGGGCAGACAGCCGGAAATGCGGGTGGTCTGATTGGCAGAATCGGGCAGAATAGTAGTACTGGAAATAATATTGCTGCAACGGTTCAGAATGTTCCGCTTACGGCACGTACCATGCATGCCTATGCTGCAGGTGATAATAACGGAAACGGAACGGTCGGTGGTTTTGTCGGCTATGTTGCAGCAGGTTCCTCAAATGTGACACTGAGCAACTGCAATCTTTCTGCCAATTCGATAGACCTTGGAGAAAGATCAGGTAGTAATAAGAAGAACAAGGTTAAGGCCGCTGGTGGTGCAGTCGGCAAGATTTCTGTCGGAACGGTATCGCTGGACAATCTTACCGTCCTGACACCGAAGGCAGATCAGGATGCAGGAGAGGGAGCGGATAATCATTATATTCGTGTGATCGCTGACCAGGGAATGGCAGGCGGTCTTGTTGGTGTGGCCGAAAACGGAACGGCGCAGCTTATCATCAGCCATTCTGCGGTTTCCGGGTCGGGGACTAACGATCAGATTGAAGCTGGCGGCTCAACAGGCGGCCTTGTCGGAGACAGCAAAACCGGACAGATGAGTATCACGGACAGCATGGCATCCATGTATGTCCAGACCGATGGAATTACGAATGTAAGTGATTCTTCTACAGGCGCAGGCGGTCTTGTCGGCAGCGCTTCCGGAACGGTTACGATTCAGAACAGCTACTCTGGTGGAAGGACAACCGGTGGAAAGTATGCGGATAGTTCCAGTGGGCAAGGACGCTACAATGTTTATCTCCAGAAAGGAGCTGGAGCAGGTGGAATTCTTGGAACGTATACAGGAAACAGCCTGACAATTCAGAATGCTTATTCCACAAGTTCCGTGGCAGTGAAAAAGGGAAGTGCGACAAGCACCAGTGCGGCAGATGCAGGCGGCTTGGTTGGGCACGTTGATCAACTGAATGCAACAAATACGTATTGTATTGGCCGTGTGTATGCGGTAGGAGAGAAAGAGGCGACACAGGCAACACCACACTATGGCGCTTATGCCGGAAAACTTGGCAGCATTACAGGAAGTAATAACTGCTATTTGGATGCACTGAAAGGTGCGGCGTATTCTGCGGTTGGCACTCTTGGGGATACTGTTGACACGGAAGCAATGAAGAATAGCCTTACGGGAAAGCTTTCCAGTGCGGATTACTATGATAATGAAAGCCCTCTGAGAAAGGAAGTTCCTTCCAACCAGAAAACCTATTGCTTTGATAGCAACCTGCAAAGCATAGCATACCCTTTAAAAACAGTGACATCTGCACCTGTTCGTACTCTTTATGATCCGAATACCGGAGATAAAGTGACAGGAGAGAGTGCAGACGGAAATCAGTATGCCCAGATTGGTGATTGGGAAGTTCCGGAGAAACAGTCTTTGGATGGAGCTTATGGACTCATCTATTATGAAAGAATTCAAGGGGATGATACTTTTTATTACCATGGATATATGCTCGCCTCGGGAGATTCTGCACAGGATGCAACTTATACAGAGGTTTCAAATGATGGAACGAGTGATCCGTTTGTACATGATAAAGGAAAATATGTAACAGAGGATGGCTATTTATTGCTAGTTCGGAACGATATAGCAGATGCGGAAAAAGAGCTCCATTTCGGCTTTGGTAATATTGAAGAAGGAATAAAAGGTGCTGGCCATGACTTTGCTAAAATAGCAAATGTAAACAAATATAATCTGGACAAGAATTTGTGCAATTCTCTCAAAGACTATTGTGCATACTATGTGGCCTTTGATCCATCAAATACTGAAAACTCATATTATTATAATCCATCTAATACAGACAAATTTGGAGCAGTTCTTGCTATTTGGGATATTCCAGTGTGGTCAACTGAGAAACAGCCTAAAGCAGCATTTACATACCTTCCATTTTTTGCGGACACGGTTCAAAGTGCCGATAGTGGGAACCTTAAAAGCGTTGCAAAAGCTTCGAAAGGATCTGGAAAGGCTCAGGCGATAATCCGAAGTGCAAGACAATTACAACTTCTTGCAAAATGCGAAAATAACAACAAAACAGCTTATCTGAATAATGATAAACAGATGATTGTAGAGCAACAATTGGATATTTCTTTTTCCGCAGATGTTCAGTTTTCTAATCCCTTGCAGATAGATGGAGTAGATGCTCACCAATCTCCTACATTTGAGAAGATTTCATATAAATCTGAATTTCGGAGTGCAAAATGTGGAATAAAACAAGATTCGTATTATGAGTTGATTGGTTATCGTGGTCCCTTTGCAAAGCAAGTACAGGGCATTATAAGTAATTTGCAAATTAAAGATATGCGGGCATTACATTTTATAGAAAGCATTCAAGGGAAAGAAGCAAGAGTACAAAATGTCATGATTGATGATGCCTCGCTTGGTGATAAGAACATGCCATCTCAACATGGTGGTTTTGCAGATACAATGGATGGAGGAATCATAGAGAATTGTCATATTAATAATGCAATTATATATGGAGATGGATTCATCCATCAGGCAGGGAAAACAGAAAACATTGGAACGATAGAAAATTGTTCTATTGTGAATGCAAAAATATCTGAGAACGGGTTCATTGGAATTAATAGCGTAGATATCGATGAATGCGGATTATATTCGAATAAAGATCTTTATGAAAAAGAGAAGCCTTCGAATTATTCTGTAGAAAATGCAGATAATGGAGAATATGATTACTTGGCAATAGGGCAAAATACAGCTTCGCAGGATGATGTGTCAGGGTTTATTGGACAACAAGAAAATTCAAACATTTCGAGGTGTTTTGTTACAGGAACGGTATACGGATACAATGTATCGGGATTTATAGATAATTTTGTAAGTGGAAAAGTGGATCAGTGTTATTCTAATGTTTTAATCAATGCGCACCATGACGCATTTGGCTTTTGTAGGTTAATTAATGGGAACAGTGGCAATACAAGCCTTACAAAGAGTCATGCACTTGGACAAATAATGGCTTTGAATAATAGCTACGGATGTGTTGGTAGCGTGCAAAATCCAGTCGATATTCAAGAATGCTATACAGCCTTTTGGAGGGTTGAGGCCAAAAGTTGGTATCCGTTTTATGATCCTTCTTCCAATAAGCAGAAAATTCAGAACGATTTTTATCTGACAGATTCTGCACTTTTTGTGGAAAATGGAGAACTGATTGATTATTCCAATCAGGTAAGAGGATTGACCTATCAGCAGCTTTGTAGTCTGCATATCGACGGATTGAATGATCGAGCGGATACCACGACCGCTTATTATCAGTATATACCGAATGATACCGAACATCAGACCTACCCTTATCCGATGCCTTCCGAAATGACCGCATATGGTGACTGGTCTCATGCGGATCCGGACAGCTACACTCTGCTTTATTATGAGAAAGTGGATGGAAAGTATTATTTCCATGGCTATACGACGGAAAACGGTGAGAACTATACGGAATTAAAAACTTCCGGAGCTAACTTGGAAAATGGTCTGCTGGTTACAACAGGGAAGACTGTTGACGAAGATGGTTATCTTTTGATTGCCGGAACCAACAGCTCCTGGAGCTCCTTTGGACGTGCGGACAACAGCGGAGCGGTTTCCTCTCCGGTGAATAATGCGAATACGCAGATTCTGACACAAGTTTCTTCTGACTCTGAACTTGTCCAGGCACTTGGAAATTTGCAGGGGCTGACGAAAAAAGATACAGACAAGATTTATATCTTCCAGCCGGATCAGTATCTGAATTATGAGGATACAGCGAAGAACTTTGCCTCTTGGCAGACGCTGACCCAGGAAAGTGAAGGCGTTGGAATTGCAATCTATTCGACCAAGGGCATGACTCCGATGGCGAAATTTTCTTTCCAGCCATTCTTTGCGGATACGGTCAAGGCACCGAATGTGACATCACAGGGAACATCGAATACCAGTGAGATCACCTTTGTCTCAACGAGGGACGGTGGCCAAGAACACGATTATCGGATACGATCCTTGCGTCAGCTTCAGGCGCTGTCAGATTGGGATGCAGGCATTTGGAACAAGAAGACGGTTGCAGATTTCAACAATCTTCGCAGTAACTTTGATAAGGACAATACAAAACGCTGCAGCTACCTGAGTACCTCGAATGAAAACTATGCGGGCGGGTTGAAAGTCCGTCAGGATCTGGACATCAATGTCAATGGTGCGAATATCAATTTCGACCGCCTGGATGGAACCTATGCAGGAAGAACATATAGTGACAGATCCGTTATGCTGCAGAATCTCAAATATGATTTTGCAGATGTTGTGGCTCCGGGCGGTGAAGTGGGTTCTCTGGTGATCGATCAGGCAAACCTGCAAGGGACGTCGTCAACGAAAGCGAAGGATGGAGATATTGCACATGGCGGACAGAGAGAATTCGTAGAATACAATTATGGAACGATTCAGAATATCACTGTTCAGAATTCTGAGCTTGGCAGTGCAGGACTGGTGTATCAAAATGGCGATGTTCCGGAGAATGTGCTGACCGAAGTAAGGGAGGAACCTAGGCAGGGAAGCACACGTCGAGACATGGAGCCTTATATTCAGGGAAAGGGAAGGGCTTGCCAGTACACAACAGAAATTACATACCAGCGCAGCAGTAATATGCATGCTGGTACAATTACGAACTGCAGCGTTGTCAATTCTTCAATAAAGGGTGCTGGCTTTTTATGGAAAAATGCAGGAGGAAACGTTACAAATTCAAGAGTAGAGGGATGTAAATCTATTACAAATGATGGGTTTGTTGCGAAGAATCAAGCAGTCTTTATTCAGGCACCGCAGTGGAAAAAAACGTATGAATATTGGTATAACCGTTGGAACTGGACAGACAGGAATACAGAGCAGGTTTCAGAAGAAACGATTACCAACTGTAAATGGCCTGTAGAAGAGACAAGTTCAGATAAGATCACTGTTGCCGTTGATGCCATCATCGAAAACTGCCAGGTGATTGACTGCACCGTCAAGGGTAACGGCTTTGTTGGTGAGAATACAGTAAATACAGATGGATCCGTTGGGACCTCTTCCAATAATAGCTCCGGCGCGAAGGCAACGATCTCCAACTGCCAGGTATATGGAACCACCAATTATTCTGATATGAAGATTGGAAGCTCCTCCGGGACCTCTGGTGTGAATGAAGCGGCAGGCTTTGTTGGCAGCAATGGCAAGGGAGCAGAGATCACGGACTGCAGTGTGACAGGTCAGGTAAACGGATTGAAGGATGTGGCAGGCTTTGCATTGACAAATGCCGGCACCATTACGGGAAGCTATGCGAATACAAAGATCACCTGCGGAGGACAACAGGGAACAACGATTTCCGGCTTCGTAGGGACGAATACCGGGACGATCGATCGGTCACACAGCTTGGGAGAAGAGAGTTACCAGAAATCAGGCGCTGGAGATGACAATCGGGCTGCAGGCTTTGTGGTCAACAATCAGCAAGCAGAAGGCTCTGACGACAGCACGGTTATTAAGAATTCTTATGCAGCAATTTGGAAGCTGACGAATCTGGATGGAATCAATTATGCTCCGTTCGGCAGCATAGGGAGCGATGCGGACGCGGGCTCCTATGAGAACTGCTATGCCATGAGGCTTTCCGAGAACGACGGGTATCAGGGAACGTATTCTGCCGCTGGTGCGCCGGAAGGAATCACTTATGTTTCGGGTGAAGAATTAAAGGGAAAATGCGGTTCTGATCTGGGTAGTGCAGTAGAAGATGGCAAAACAACTGCTTATCAGGCAGAGCTGAAGAATGAGAAGTATCCCTTCCCCTGCGGTTCTGCAATCACGAATTATGGTGACTGGAAGCTGACTGACGGAGCTATGCCAGCGGCACGTACGATTACGCTGGATGCAGGAGGCAAGGCTGTTTTCTCTGAGGATCTGGTTCGTTCGCTTTCGACGGAGGCATCGGTGATGTCTGTTTCTGCAGAAGACACGGATGCGGTGTCCGGTGACTCCAACAGCTCGGATGTCGCAGGAGAGGCTTCCATTTCGGAAGAGGAGCGCCATAAGGTTCAGGTGGAACTCGGCGAGGAGGAAGAGACGCTGGATCTGTCGGAACTTGTGCCTGAACGCAAGGGCTGGAAGCTTCTGGGCTGGCTCATTACTTCGCCGTCGGATCTGTCCGCTTCGGAGAAAAAGACCACGGTTTCGGATATCGTGACGAAGATCAACAAGATTTCGGACGGCGATGCGGAGACGGAAGAAAGCGATGCGGATTCCGCTTCGGACAATTTGCAGAAGGAGGAGACACCCGGGACGGATTCCTCCGAGAATGCGGCGGAGGGTTCCGGAGAGACGAAGGATGGGCAGACGGAGCCGAACCAGACGAAGACATCCGGTTCCTCCAAGGCTGTCTACGAGCTGGAGACCGGAACGAAGTCCTACCACTATGCGCCGGATGCCGTGATTACGGTAACGGAGGACATGACGCTGGCAGCGGTCTGGGTACCGGACGACGATACGATTGCGAAGGCGAAGGACGGAACGCTCCGGATGGATGAGAACGGCAATGTTCTGGATGACGATACGGACGCGGCCTCTACAGGTGCTTCGGGAAACTCTTCAGGGACCGGAAAATCCGACCAGGCAGGTACTATGCTGACGGAGGATAACACACAGACCGCCGGAACAGCGAAGACCGATAACACGGCTCAGACTTCCGGAACCGCGCAGACCGGCAATGCGGCAGGGACGGAAGATTCTGCTGCTGACGGGACGACGAAAAGCGACCCGGTGGATCAGGGCAATACAGAGTCGTCAGGCACAGGAGAGACGCAGGACGGCGCCGGTACGGATCAGACTTCAGGTAATGCAGGAACGGGTCCGGCGGAGAGCGGAGAGACCGGGCATGGGACTTCCTCTCAGGATGCCGGTTCTTCGGAAGCTTCTACGGAAGCGGCCACGTATTCCACGGAGGACGCAGAGCCGGTGAAGGACCCGGGAATTTGACCCGCGAATGGGAGCTTGCTATGCTCTGGCTAATTCCAAATTCGATTCGGAATTAGCCAGAATTCGGACAGCTTATGAAGGAAGGCGATGGGATGGCAGAGAGTTTTTCCGGCGGGGAGCCGCGTGATTTAAGTCCGGAGGAGATCATCAGCCGGGTGGCGGAAATCTGCAGGGAGTATGGAGTACAGCATCTGTATCTCTTCGGCTCTTATGCGGAAGGGAAGGCAAGGGCGGACAGTGATCTGGACTTTGTCGTGAAGGGCGGCGTCTCTTATGAGAAAATGCAGGAAGAGATTGATGCCATTCCCACGCTGAAGAAAATTGATCTGTTCCGGTATGATCATATTCGTAATGCGGCATTGAAGGAGGATATGGACCTCTATGGAAAAGAAGTATATTAATCGCTTTCGCAGTTTTCAGAGCAGCCTCGCCTCGTTGGCTCGGGAAGCGGTGGGCAGAATTGTGGAATGGTATCTGCCGAAGCTAGAGGAATTTGAGAAAACCGCGGCGGATTATATCACGAAGATGGATCATGAAGAGTGAGCCGCAGAGAGATTAGTACCTGACGATTTGTCTGAACAAGAAAAGAGTTTTGCTATGGGAATGTTTGTAAATCCAGATCATACGGCATTTCAGGTTGCCCTTGATTCGGAAATTTATGTAGATAAAACTGGTCTTCTGAAGTACACCAACCGGGTGCTCGGGACGCTTCAGGGGTATATCTGCAACAGCCGTCCCAGACGATTCGGGAAGTCGATTACGGCCAATATGCTGACGGCCTATTACAGTAAGGGCTGCAATTCCGAGGAGATGTTTGCAGGTCTGGAGATCAGTCAGAGTCCTGATTTTCGCAGACATCTGAATCAGTATGACCTGATCCATCTGGATATTCAGTGGTGCATGGAACCTGCTGGAGGACCGGAGAATGTTGTTTCCTACATTTCAGAGAAGACGATTGCGGAGCTTGCGGAATGTTATCCTGTTTTGAAAAAGGAGAAAACGCAGTCTCTG
>ERZ808246.831-NODE-831-length-24271-cov-3.946564_pt1 | contig 24271 bp, 20 predicted proteins | sample MGYA00521083_ERZ808246 | MGnify/ENA primary metagenome ERZ808246 (study PRJEB31516, sample SAMN03275577) | gut metagenome | biome: mammalia-associated habitat; material: feces | host: Papio cynocephalus | place: Kenya | collected 2012-07-07 ... | reverse complement strand
GCTTTCCATGCTGCTGTCTGCAAGCTCTTTGCTCATGGCTCCTTTTCCATATTCCAGATAAAGAGCAAACGGAACCTTTTGATCGCGGAGAAGTGCTGCGGTCAGCTGTGTCTCCGGATCGGAGAGCGGGAGACACACCAGCGTGTTGCGGCACATCCGGAGCATCTGGATTTGTGCTGCAGTGAGGCGCCCGTTGCTCTTGAACCAGACACTTGCGGTTTCCTTGTATCGCTCCAGAAGCTCCAGAAGAGCGTAGGAATCCTCGTCATCTGCACATTCCCGGATGAAATAGGCATAGATGCCAAGATCCTGTCCCTGCTCCATCAGTGAGGCAAGACGGTCCATGGAAAGGCCGCCGTGGACCTTGGGGTCGTAGCGCAGCATAATGGTCCACGGGATGCAGAAGCCTTCTGCGGCCTCGTTCTCGCGGATTCTGGCAGCACCATAGGTCCAGCTCATATATCCGAAGTTGACGCCGAACTTCTTCAGGGCCTCCTTGTCAGAATTCTTCAGCAGGTTGTGCATCATATCGTAATAGGCACTGTCCTCGTTGTCGAGGAGCTCCTGCATGACAGAGAAAACAGTCTCTTGAAAGCGGTTTTTGGAAAACTGCCTGCCGAGATCGGTCAGCCTGCGGATACTTCTTTTCGGATCATCTTCCATTTCCTTGATGCCGCGGTCCACGGCAGTCTCGATCATAGCCTTTTTCATCAGATAGGTATTCATGAGAAGAGCTCCTTCATCATTCTGCCGGGAAACGGCATGGCGGCGTCTCCCGAATGTCAGCATCGAGTATAGCATGAGGAGGAAGGAAAAAAATAACCCAAAACAGGAATTGTGTCGCAAGTGGATAAAGAGAGGAAAGGGGACCGGCTCAGTGCCCACATCTCGAATTCCCTGCAGGAATCCTCGATGTGGGTGGCCAGAGATCCTTCGGATCCTGGCCGCACACCAATTTCATTCGTGAATATGTCCGCAAGCGATCAATTCACTATGAAATTGGTGTATGCTGAGCCTTAAACAAAAAAGAAACACCGTCCCCATGGGCTGACCCCACAAAAACAGTGCTCCGCGTGCGCCTTCAGGGACTCGAACCCTGGACACCCTGATTAAGAGTCAGGTGCTCTACCAACTGAGCTAAAAGCGCATATTTATGAAATTGTGAAGAAGTAATTTCGTTTGATTCGCTCTTCAGGTTTTTGTTACTCCCTCGCGAACAAGTGCTATTATAGTAGGACCATATAGATTTGGCAAGCACTTTTTTAAAATTTTTTTCAGAAGACGAAAAAACGTGTAAATTCAGCGTTTTCTGCGATAATCAGGAGAGAAAACATACGGCCGGATAAGGATGGAAGAAAATGATATTTGATACTCATGCACATTATGATGATGCGGCTTTTGACGAAGACAGGGAAGAGGTCATCGGCCGTTTCGGGGAATTGGGAATCGGAGCGGTGACGGATCCGGGCTCGACCATGGAAAGTCTGGACAGAATCATTGCTCTTGTCGGAGCACATGCAAACATTTATGGGGCGCTTGGGATTCATCCTTCGGAATGCGCAGAGATGACGGAGAAGGATCTGGAGAGGATCCGTCAGGGGCTGCGGCTGCCGAAGATGGTCGCGGTCGGAGAGATCGGTCTTGATTATCATTGGGATACGCCGGAACGAAAGCTACAGCAGCACTGGTTTCGAAGGCAGCTGGATCTCGCGCGGGAAGAGGGAAAGCCTGTGATCATTCACTCCAGGGACGCTGCAGCGGACACATTGCAGATCCTGAGGGAATGCCGGGCGGAGGAGATCGGCGGTGTGATTCACTGCTACTCCTACAGTGCAGAGCTGGCACCGGAGTTTTGGCGAATGGGATTCTTCCTCGGAGTAGGAGGCGTTGTGACCTTCCGGAATGGGAAAAAGCTCAAGGAGACGGTGCGCAAGACACCGCTGGAGAGAATCGTGTTGGAGACAGACAGCCCGTACATGGCGCCGGAGCCGCACCGTGGGGAGCGGAACTCATCGCTTCTTCTTCGCTATGTCGTGCGCCAGATTGCGGAGATCAAGGAGCTTCCGGCGGAGGCGGTAGTGGAGCAGACCTGGAAGAACGCATGCAGGCTTTACCGGATGGAAGAGTGTAAAGGCGCGGGGAAGAGCGCCGCTACTACACAGGCATAATGAATGGAAATGCTGCGAAAGAAAGCGGCAGGAAGGAAATCAGATGAGCGAATTGCTGGCAAGCCCTCATGGAACCATGGCGGTATTGAATGAGTTTGGACTCCGGGCGAAGAAGAAATACGGACAGAACTTTCTGATCAACCGGGGGGTTGTCGATCAGATCATCGATGCGGCGGATATTTCGGAAGACGACTGCGTCCTGGAAATCGGACCGGGAATCGGTACAATGACGCAGCTTTTGTCCGAGGCAGCGGGACATGTTGTGGCCGTGGAGATTGACCACTCTCTGGAGCCGGTGCTGAACCGGACACTGGAGGATCGGGACAATGTGACCATTCTATTTCAGGACATTCTGAAAACGGATCTGAAGAAGGCTGCCGTTGAATACAATCAGGGCCGTCCTCTGAAATGTGTGGCAAATCTCCCCTATTACATCACGACACCGATTCTGCTGCAGCTGTTTCAGGAGGCGGACTGTTTTGAGAGCATTACCGTGATGGTTCAGAAGGAGGTGGCGGACCGGATTCTTGCGACGGAAAAGGATCGGGAATACGGCGCGCTGTCGCTTGCGGTTCGCTATTATTCGGAGCCGGAGCTGGTCTGCATGGTTTCTCCGGGAAGCTTTATTCCAAGACCCGGTGTAGATTCGGCGGTCTTGAAGCTGAATATCCGGAAGGGGGCCCCGGTGGATGCGGATGAAGCCTTCTTGTTCGCGCTGATCCGCGCGGCCTTCAATCAGAGACGAAAGACATTGGCCAATGCGCTTTCTCACGGACTTGATGGTAGTGACGAGGCTGTTACACGGGAGGAAGTTCAGGGCGCATTGGAGAAAATGGGACTTTCTCCGACCATTCGGGGAGAAAAGCTCTCTTTGGAGCAGTACGCGGAGCTTTCGCGGCATCTGAGGCAGAAGTATGAAAGTGCAGTTTGAAAGTGACATCGATATGTCACTTTTAAACTGCAGCATCGGTGCCGAGGCACCGGCTGACACATTCGGCAAAATCGCCTTCGCGAATTTTGCCTCAGGGAGGTATAAGTTTGAATGTGATCGCTGATGCGATCGCATTCAAACACGAATTGGTGCCGCCAAGCGGCCCAATTCCGATGCTCCCATCGTGCTTTCCGGTTCAGGAAGTGCTGCGCAAAACGGCGGTGGCGTTTTTTGACATGCAATAGGGCGTATGCTAAACTTTTGATGATATTTACATTGGGAAAGCTATGCGCGCAGCTATGCTCCGCACGCCGGGAAATACGAGGGAAGAACAGTGGATAAGTATGAATTCAAAATCAGTCTGAATGAAATCAACGCTCTGATTGGTGAGAAGCGTTTTGAGGAAGCGGCGAACATTGCAGACGGAATCGACTGGAACCACGTCAAGAGTGCAGAGACCCTGTGCAGGATCAGCGAGGTCTACAAGGCAGTCGGCGATTACGACAGAAGCCGCGACATCATGGCAATTGCATATGAAAGAGAGCGCGACAATCCGGTGATTGTTTATGCGTTATGTGAGCTGACGATTTTTCTGTACGGCCGTGACGGCCTGCAGAGCGATCTGACGCTGGCGCTGCAGCTGATGCAGGAATATCAGACGTTGGATCCGAAGAACCCCAAGCGCCTGATTCTTCAGTATAAGATGTATTGTGTCTCCCCGGTTTCCGATCAGGAGAAGATTGCGGTATTGGAGCAGCTCCACATAGAGAAGGCGACCGCCAGATGGGATTATGAGCTGGCAGCTCTCTATCAGAATGCGGGCGATGTGCAGAAGGCAGCAGAGCTCTGCAGCGCGATTCTGCGGAACTTTGCAGAAAGCAGATATGCCGGGAAGGCAGAAGAGCTTCTTGGAAAGGCACCGGCTGCCGGAAGGAAGGAAGAAGCTTCGACAATCGCAGAGGAGCCTGCCGCAGAGGAGAGTGCCAAAGAGGCAGAGGAAAAGGCTCAGGCAGAGCGGACAGCGAAGGAACTGGAGAGAAACGCGGTGGAGGAGCGCGCCGCAGAGGAAGAGGAGAAAGTGACGCTTCCGGAAGAGCCTGCCACAGAGCAGGAAACGGAACAAGAGCTGTCGGCGCCTGCGGAGAAAGCACACACGGATCTTCCGATCCGCACGGCAGAGGAACAGCACAGCGTAGACAGCATTCAGAATAACGTAGCCAAGGGCATGCAGGATATTTATGCGCGCCCGTATGATGACAAGCTGGAACAGGAGACAAGCGGGCAGTATTCCATGGTGATGGATGCACCCGAGGAGCCGGAGCCGCAGGTGGACGGGCAGCTGTCCATCAGCGAAGTGATGGCAGAGTGGGAGAAGATTCGCTCGGATATCCGCCGCGCCAATGATGAGAAGCGCGCACAGAGAATTCTGGAGGATACGGGATCTTTAATGCAGGATTTTGACGAGACGGCCCGGCATGGTCTTCTGGAGGATATCGAGAAGGGCGTTGCACGCCAGAGAAGACAGGTGCGGAGCGGCATGTATCGCATGGCGGGAGATCTTCCGGCAAGAGGACCGCAGCCGGCAAGGGAAAAGGTACCTGCCGCAGGGCAGCCGGTACGCAGAACCTATCGCGGAGATGACGAAGCTCCGGTGAGACCTGCAGGGCGGAACGTCCCGGTCTCCCAGGAAGAGGATGACACGAAGGTCTATGGACGCCGCGGCAGGGATGCAATGGATGAGATCGCGACAAGACGCTGGAACTCGGAGGATATCCATCGCGCCATGGCGCGGCAGGAGGAGCTTGCCCGCAGAGAAGAGGAGACTGCTTATAAAGAGCAGAAAGAGCCGCAGCAGGAGACTTACCTGGATGAGCGGGAAGAAGAGCAAATGGAACCTGCGCCGCAGGAGAATACGGCGAGTGCAGTCGGCCTGACGGAAGAGATGAGGAGCACGGAAGAGGCGCCGGAGGCGGAGACCGTTCGGAAGGAACAGCCGGAAGAGCTTCCAGCAGAAGAGTACGAAGAGGCTTCCGAAGAGGCATACGAGGAAGAAGCTCCTGCAGAAGAAGAGCATGAAGAAGCTTCCGAAGAGGTGTACGAGGAAGAAGCTCCTGCAGAAGAGTATGAGGAAGAGGCGCCCGCAGAGGAATATGCAGAGGATCCGGAAGAAGCGTCCGATGAGGAGTACGAAGAAGAACCGGAGGAAGTGACCGCAGAAGAAGAGCCGGAAGAAGCTCCCACCGAGGCATATGAGGAAGAAGCTTCTGCAGAATCGGTAAAGGCGGCCCCTGCAGAAGAAAAGCGGCCGCAGCGTAAGCCCCTGCAGCAGGAGAAACAGAAGACAGAAGCTCCTGCGGCGAAGGCAGCACCGGCTCCGGCGGAAGGCAGAAAAGAGACGGCAAAGCCTGCTTCCGGCGGAAAGCGTGAGCTTTCCAAAGAGGAGCGGCGGCTGTTCGGACCGTTCTGCCGCATGAGAGAGAATGTGGAGCAGCTTACAGAAGCGCTGGACCAGATCAGTCTTGCTTCCTCGACCGGGAACCTCCTCATTCTGGGAAATGAAGCAACGGCGGACCGTGTGGCCAAGGGCATTCTGGAAATCACGCGGAAAACCGACTCCAATTTTACCGGAAAGGTTGCAAGAGTCTCCGGCGAATCACTGAACCGGCTGAAACCGGAAGGAATCCGGAAAACCTTTGAAAAGCTGGAGAGCGGCGCACTGATTATCAACAAGTCAGCGGACATTGCGCCGAAGACCATGGAGCGTCTGTATCATGAGCTGGAAGGCCGTGAGCATGGCATTATTCTGATTCTGGTGGACGGCAACAAGAAGATGGAGCAGTTCCGCCATGAGAACGAGAAATATCTCGGCAGCTTCACGGCAACGATCGCAATCCGGCCGTTGGATGACAAGGCACTGGTAGCCTATGCGAGGGACTACGCACTGTCGCAGGATTTCTCCATTGATGAATTCGGACAGCTGGCACTGGCACAGCGAATCGCAGCAATGCAGACCTCCACGCATCAGGTGACGCTGGGGGAGGTTCGTGACCTGGTGGATGAGGCAATCGGTTATGCGGAGAAGAAGACGCCGCACACGCTGATTGAAGTGATTTCCAGACGACGATATGATGAGAATGACCGGATCATCATCCATGAGAAAGATTTCATGCACAACGGATGAGAATGATACAGCATTCACTTTTCTTGGGGGCAGGAGGGGTTGCAAATGACAGCAAAGAGAAAAAAGGCAAAGACCGGAATGGCAAAGGCGGCTGCACAGATGGCTGCGGCAGTATCGGAATCCGGAAGAGCAAGAGCAGCAAAACCGAAAAAGGAAGAAAAACCGCAGGAAGAACAGCGCGTTTTTATTTCGCAGGATGACTGCTATCTGTTTGGACAGGGAACCCATTACGATATTTATAAAAAGCTTGGCGCACATCCGTCGATAGAGAACGGCATAGAAGGAATGTTTTTCGCGGTGTGGGCACCAAATGCAGCTGCGGTTCATGTCATCGGATCCTTTAACGGATGGAACGAAGATCAGTATGCCATGGAGAAAATTGGTGAGATTGGCATCTGGACCTGCTTCATTCCGGGAGTCGGCGAGAATGAGCTGTACAAGTATCTGATCTACACGCCGGAAGGAAAAAAACTCTACAAGGCAGATCCGTATGCGAACGCGGCGGAGCTTCGCCCTGGAACCGCATCCCGCACAACAAATCTCTCCGGCTATCAGTGGGGCGATTCGAAGTGGGTGGAGGCTCGTGAGAAAAAGAACGTTTTCAAGGAGCCCCTGGCAATTTATGAATGCCACATCGGCTCCTGGATGAAACATCCGGACGGCGGAGACGGATTTTATAATTATCGGGAATTTGCGGACCGTCTGGTGGCTTATCTGAAAGAGATGAAGTTTACCCACATTGAGCTGATGGGAATTCTGGAGCATCCCTTCGACGGCTCCTGGGGCTATCAGGTAACCGGTTACTATGCGCCGACCTCCCGCTACGGAAGCCCGAAGGACTTCATGTATCTGATCGATACCCTGCACAGGAACAACATCGGTGTCATCCTGGACTGGGTTCCGGCGCATTTCTGCCCGGACGAGCATGGCCTTGCCTGCTTTGACGGGAAATGCATTTACGAGGATCCGGATCCGAGAAGAGGAGAGCACCCGGACTGGGGAACGAAGATCTTCAATCTGGCGAAGCCTGAGGTAAAGAATTTTCTGATCGCGAATGTTCTTTACTGGATCCGTGAATTCCATGTGGACGGAATCCGTGTGGATGCGGTTGCCTCCATGCTGTATCTGGACTATGGCAAGAGGGAAGGCGAGTGGCTTCCCAACAAGTACGGAGACAACAAGAATCTGGATGCCATCGTATTCTTCCAGCACATGAATTCCGTGGTGCGCGGTTCGTATCCGGGCTTTATGACCATTGCGGAGGAATCCACCGCATGGCCGAAGGTGACCAGTGAAATTGGAACGGACGGACTGGGCTTTACCTTCAAGTGGAACATGGGCTGGATGCATGATTTCTGCGAATACATGAAGCTGGATCCTATCATGCGCAGCGGCTCGCATTACAGCATGACCTTTGCGATGAGCTATAACAGCTCGGAGAAGTACATTCTTCCGCTCTCCCATGATGAGGTGGTTCACCTCAAGTGCTCGATGGTGGAGAAGATGCCCGGCTATCCTGTGGATAAGTACGCGAACCTCCGTCTCGCCTATACCTTCATGATGGGCCATTCCGGCAAAAAGCTTCTGTTCATGGGTCAGGAATTCGGTCAGGAGCGGGAGTGGAGCGAGGCGCGGGAGCTGGACTGGTTCCTTCTTCAGAACGAACTGAATGCCGGCATGCAGAAGTACTATGCGGAGCTTCTGAAAATTTACCGCAAGTATCCCTGCATGTATGAAATTGATGACAGCTGGGACGGCTTTGAATGGATCAATGCCGATGACAAGAGCCGCAGCATTTACAGCTTCTTCCGCAAGTGCGGATCGGATGACCGGAGAATTCTGTTTATTTTGAATATGACGCCGGTGGAGTACAAGGACTATCGTCTGGGCGTACCTGCGATGGGAAGCTACAAGGTGCTTTTGAACAGCACCGATCCGGAATTCGGCGGAGCAGGCTCGAACGTGCCGAAGGTTCTGAAGGCCAGGAAGGGTGACTGCGACTATAAACCGCAGTACATTGCGTTTGATATGCCGGCGTATGGCGGCCTGGTAATGGAGTTTTAAATTAAAAAAGGCATTTCCCGGTGTTCCGCAAAAAACGCGGCACAGAAAGGTAAATATGGAAATTCACGAGTCTGCAGAAGACTATCTGGAAACAATACTGATTCTGGAAGAGAGAAACCCGTATGTCCGCAGCATCGACATTGTCAATGAAATGGGCTTTTCCAAACCAAGCGTCAGTATTGCGATGAAAAAGCTGCGTGAGAACGGCTATATTGAAATGGATGTAAATGGCTATATCACCTTCCTTCCGAAGGGACGTGTGATTGCGGAGCGGATTTATTCCCGGCACAAGCTTCTGCGCAAGGTGCTGATCGCCATCGGTGTCAGTGAGGAAACGGCGGCCGATGAGGCCTGCCGGATCGAGCATGTCATTGACGATGATACGTTCAATAAGCTGAACGAATATTATGAAAAACAGATGAAGAAAGGAAACTGAACTATCTATGGCAGAGAAGCATTTACTGGACGATAAAACCATCCTGATCACAGGAGGAACCGGATCCTTTGGGCACTGCTTTACCAAATATGTTCTGGAGCATTATCATCCGAAAAAGCTGATTATTTATTCCAGAGACGAGTTTAAACAATTCCTGATGGCCAATGAGTCTCCGTATAAGGAGAATGCGCAGATCATGCGCTTTTTCATCGGAGATGTACGCGACAAGGAACGGCTCGAGCGTGCGATGGAGGGCGTGGATTACGTCATCCATGCAGCGGCGCTCAAGCAGGTTCCTGCCTGCGAGTACAACCCTTCGGAAGCCATCAAGACCAACGTGCACGGCGCGATGAACATCATCGACGCGGCACTCGATCAGGGCGTGAAGAAGGTTGTCGCGCTGTCCACGGACAAGGCGGTGAATCCGGTCAATCTCTATGGAGGCACAAAGCTGGTCAGTGACAAGCTCTTTATTGCAGCGAACGCCTATGCGGGCAGCAAGGATGTCTCTTTCTCTGTCGTACGCTACGGGAACGTAGCAGGAAGCCGCGGCTCGGTGATTCCGTTCTTCCGCGATCTCATCGCGCGCGGGGAGACCACCATGCCAATTACGGATTACCGGATGACCCGCTTCTGGATCAGTCTGGATCAGGGTGTTGAGCTTGTGATTAAGGCGCTGGAAGAGGCTAAGGGCGGTGAGACCTTTATTTCCAAGATTCCGTCCTTCTATGTGAAGGATCTGGCGGAGGCTCTTCTTCCCGGCTGCAAGACGGTGGAGGTCGGCATCCGTCCCGGAGAGAAGCTGCACGAGGTCATGGTGACGGCAGAGGATGCGCCGAATACACTGGAGTTCGAGAAGAACTATATCATTTATCCTCAGATTACCTACAACGACCGTCAGGTGCGGGATCCGAAGGGCAAGGCAGTGGAAGACGGCTTTGTTTATTCCTCCGGCAGCAACAAGGAATGGCTTTCGGTGGAACAGATTCGGGCGCTTTTAAAGACGGTGGAAGAGCACTGAGCGGACATACATGAGCATGGACAGGAAGAGAATTCCGGCAATTGAGGGCGGCCAGCCGGTCCGCCAGACAAAATTATATTATTCCCACCAGTACATTGATCAGGCGGACATTGACGCGGCGGTTGAAGTATTAAGGAGCGACTATCTGACCACGGGCCCGCATATTGCGGAGTGTGAAGAGAAGCTCTGCCATGTGACCGGGGCAAAATACGCCGTACTGTGTGCCAACGGAACAGCGGCGCTTCATCTTGCCTGCATGGCGGCGGGCTTGGGGAAGGGTGACGAGCTGATTACAACGCCAATCACCTTTGCGGCATCGGCAAACTGTGCGCTCTATGTAGGAGCAAAGCCGGTTTTTGCAGATATTCTTCCGGATACCTACAATCTGGATCCGGCATCGGTGGAACAGCACATCACACCGGCAACCCGGGCTGTGGTCGCGGTGGACTTCGGCGGACAGTCCGTGGATGAGGACGCGTTCCTTGCCCTGAAGGAGAAGTACGGCTTCGTATACATTGAGGATGGTGCGCATGTCATTGGGACGACCTACAGGGGAAGGCCGAACGGCAGCATTGCAGATATGACAACGCTTTCCTTCCACGCAGTGAAGACGATTACCGGCGGAGAGGGCGGCGCTGTTGTGACGAACAGCAAGGATTATTATGAGAAGCTTCTTCTGTACCGCACGCACGGTATCACAAGGGATCCATCGCTGATGGAGCACACGCCGGACGGCCCATGGTACTATGAGCAGATCGCGCTGGCACCCAACTACCGGATTACGGATATGCAGGCGGCCATCATCAGCAGCCAGCTGGACAAGCTCCCGCAGTTTGCGGCGCGCAAGAAGGAGATTGTCCGCCGTTACGACGAGGCATTTTCGAAGCTTCCCGGAATCATTGTGCAGAAGGAGACAGAAGGGTCCGATACCGTTCGGCATCTTTATATCCTGCAGCTGAATCCGGAGCATATTTCCATTGATCGCAGGAAGTTCTTCGATGCGATGGGAAAAGAGAACATCATCTGCAACGTGCATTACATTCCGGTCTATACCTTCCCGTATTATGAGAAGCTCGGATATCCGAAGGGGCTGTGTCCGAACGCAGAGCTTCTGTATTCGCGCATGCTGACGATACCGCTCTATTACGCGATGAGCGATCAGGATGTGGAGGACGTGATTACGGCAGTGACCAGAATTGCGGAGTATTACAGAATCTGAGTGAGGATGCGGCAGAAGATATGACAGAATTTAAGAATCAATCTGCGCACAATGGAACAGCCGGAAGCCGGTCGGGGGACAACTCCCGGCCGGCTTTCTGTACACATCCGGTGCCGCAGGGCCGCCTTTTGTCTGTCATTGTTCCGGTTTACAATATGGCCTCGGAGGACCGGCTTTCCTGGTGTATGAACAGTCTCCTTCACCAGACGCTGGAGAACTATGAGATCATTGCAGTGGATGACTGCAGCACCGACGGCTCGCTGGCGATTCTGCGGGAGCTGGAGGAACAGAATCGTGACAGACTACATGTAGTTGCAAGCAACCGCAACCGCCATCAGGGAGGTGCGAAGAACCTAGGCATTGCCCGGGCACAGGGGGAGTGGATCGCTTTTATCGACGCGGACGACTGGGTGGTTCCGGACTATTTTGAACGTCTCCTGAAGAAAGCAGAGGAGACCGGTGCGGACTGCGTGGGGACGGATTACTGCATTGTAACGGAGCATACCATGACGCCTGGACCGGTGGTTGCCAACAGCAGGAAGAATCAGACCGGCATTCTTGATGATGCCAGAAGGCGTTCGCTGATTCTGGATTCCGGTTCCTTGTGTGTGAAGATTTACCGGAGAGAGATTGTGGTGGATTGTCCGTCACGCTTCCCGGAGGATATTTTCTACGAGGACAATGCGCTGGCCAACACCTGGATCATGCGGATGCGTCACTTTGAGTACGTGCCGGGCCCTCTTTATTACTACTATCAGCATGACGATTCGACGGTCCACACTGTGACGAGAAGGCGTCTGGAGGACCGGCTGACGGCCGGGAGAATCATGATTTCGGAGGCGGAGCGCTATGGATTTCTGGATAGGTTCCGGCCGGAAATCGAGTATTCGTTTACGGTTCTTTTTTATAAAAATACCCTGTTCTCGGCGCTGCGGGAAATGAAGGGAAAAGGGGTTTACTCCTTTGTGACGGAAATTTCCCGGGAGATGAAGCGGACCTTCCCGGATTTTCAGAAGAACCGGTACTATCAGGAACATACGGATACGGAGGAGAAAAAGCTCATTGGCCTTCAGATGAAAAGCCCGCCGATGTTCTATCTTTATTATCGTATGCTGTGGATGTACCGGAAGCTTCGCTATGGAACCCGCCGCGACTCCTGAACACCAGGAACACGGCGGTGTAGTGAAAAGAATATGGACTGATACATGCTTTGCTCACACAGGAGAAACCGCTTTGGCGGCTTTCTCTCCATATGCCGCGGATCTGCGGCAGGAAAGGGGAAACATGACAGATATCGAAATTGCAAGAAACGCTGAAATCCGGCCGATCCGGGAAATCGCAGGAAGTCTTGGCATGGAGGAGGATGATCTGGAGCTGTACGGCAGGTACAAGGCGAAGATCTCCGAAGAGTATTTGAGAAAAATTCAGGACCGCCCGGAAGGAAAGCTGATCCTTGTGACAGCCATCAATCCGACTCCTGCGGGAGAAGGCAAGACAACCATTTCCATCGGCCTTGCGGATGCACTCTCACGTCTTGGCAAAAAGACGGTAGCGGCGCTCCGGGAGCCTTCTCTTGGACCGTGCTTTGGCGTAAAGGGGGGTGCCGCAGGAGGCGGCTACGCACAGGTTATCCCGATGGAAGACCTGAATCTTCATTTTACCGGAGATTTCCATGCCATCACCTCTGCAAACAATTTGCTTGCAGCAGCAATTGACAATCACCTTCACTTCGGCAACGCGCTTCGCATTGATCCGACCAGAATCATCTGGAAGCGCTGCATGGATATGAATGACCGGGCACTCCGCAATATCACGATCGGACTCGGCGGCAAGGTAAACGGCCCGGTCCGCGAGGATCACTTTGTGATTACGGCGGCGTCCGAGATCATGGCGGTGCTGTGTCTTGCAACCGATATGGAGGACCTTCGCGCCCGTCTGTCCAGAATGGTTGTCGCATATAACTATGACAATGAGCCGGTGACGGCGGGAGAGCTGAAGGTCGTTGGCTCCATGCTGGCCCTTCTGAAGGATGCCATGCAGCCGAACCTGATGCAGACGCTGGAGCACACGCCGGTTCTGGTACACGGCGGTCCCTTTGCCAATATCGCGCATGGCTGCAACTCCGTGCGTGCCACGAAGGCAGCTTTGAAGCTTGGTGAAATTGTCGTGACGGAGGCCGGCTTCGGTGCGGATCTCGGCGCGGAGAAATTTATGGACATCAAATGCCGTGCAGCAGGCTTGAAGCCGGATGCTGCGGTGATCGTTGCCACCGTGCAGGCACTGAAGTACAACGGCGGCGTGCCAAAGACAGAACTGAAGGCGGAGAATCTGGAAGCACTTGAGAAGGGACTTGTCAATCTCGGCAAGCATATTGAGAATCTGCAGAAGTTCGGTGTTCCTGCGGTTGTTGCCATCAATGCGTTTGTTTCGGATACAGAGGCGGAGCATCAGATGATTGAGAGCTTCTGCAAAGAGCATGACTGCGAGTTCGCACTGGCGAGTGTCTGGGCAGACGGAGGTAAGGGGGGAGAGGAGCTTGCGAAGAAGGTTCTGGCTACTCTGGAAGAGAAGCCGTCTCATTATCATCCCCTTTATGAGCTGGAGCAGCCGTTAACCGGCAAGATTGAAACGATTGCGAAGGAAATTTACGGTGCGGACGGTGTGGAGTATGCACCGGCTGCAAAAAAGGCGCTGGCCAATCTGGAAAAGCTCGGCTTTGGGAATCTTCCGGTCTGTGTTGCGAAGACTCAGTATTCGCTCTCGGATGACCAGCATAAGCTGGGACGTCCCGCCGGCTTTACCATCACCGTCCGGGATGCCTATGTCAGCGCCGGCGCTGGATTTGTCGTGGTCCTGACGGGAGAGATCATTCAGATGCCGGGACTCCCCAGGGTTCCTGCGGCACAGAATATTGATGTAACCGGTGACGGCGTGATCGAGGGACTGTTCTGAAATAATCCTGTTTCGATATGGAATGAGAAGCCGTGAACAGGCACGGATGTGCTCCTTCCTGATGCACAGATAAAATGCCAGGCACTTTGGAAATTCAACCAAGGCGTCTGGCATTTCTGCGGCCTGAGCCAAATACAGGAAATGAATCAGGAAGAGATGTTTTTTTCCTGCGAGCGCATGATAGCCCGCACGGCCTCAAGCAGTTCAGGCTTCAGCTTCTCAAAAGGCATCGGCTCGGAATCAATGATGGAGCTGTAGCAGGTGGAGCCGATGAATTCCACGATCATGTAAAGGAGAACCTCAGGATTGCGGTACTGAACGGCGGAATCCTGAAAGTAGGATTCCAGACGCTCCACGAAGCTTGTATTCTCACAGTCCGGGGCATCGAGTGTGGAGACGTCACGCTTTAAAAGAGCCCAGCTTAAGTTCTTCGTAATGAATTTCAGAAGAATCCGGTCACTGGAGAGCTGCATCAGAATATTATCAGCGAAGAAAATGACCTTGTCCTCCAGAGAGTCCAAGCGGGCAGCTCCATTCTCCGAGGCCGTATGGAGAGCTTCATAAGCGTGTTCGAGAATCTGCTCGGCCTTATGACGGACCAGCCGGTCACGCAGGTCGTATTTGTCTTTGAAATAGAGATAAAAAGTCCCCTTTGCCACGCCGGCCTTCTCCGCGATATCGGAAATGGTCGTATCGGTAATTCCTTTCTGCGTAAAAAGATCAAAAGCATTGTTCAGCAGGGATTCACGTTTCCTGCGCTTGTTCTGGCTGGCCTTTCCCTCTGGATGGACAGGGCGGACCGGCTGGTTCTTCTGTATTGTGCTCATTGAAATCCTTTCAGGTGTTTTACTCAGAAAAATCCGGAGAAGCCTGTGTTTCCTCAAAATTTATCTGCATTATGATTATAGAACGTTTCCCCGGAGGCGAACAGGGTTGAAACAAAAATAATTGACCAGAAGTCATGAAGAATGGGGAAGTCCGGAGGCAGGGGCAACAGGGCGCCGCCGAAGGCGGAAGGCATCGTTAGCAGATGAGAAGCTCTTGACATATAAATACCAAAGCGATATCACAATGATATCAAATAAAGGAGGGCTTCTCATGAAAGAGAAAATTTTGAAAACCAGGAAAAACGGCATGGCGGTACTGATCACTCTGATCGCGGTGATCGCACTGGATCTTGTCCTGATGATTCTGTCCGGCACGGTCTTCGGACTGGAGGATCTTCGCGGCCTTGTGATCTTCGTTCCCGCAACGATTTTTCTGTGCGTCTGCTGGATTCCGTTTCTGGGCTTCAAGGTGCTGAAGCCGCAGGAAGCACTGGTGCTCACCCTGTTCGGTGAGTATATCGGAACGCTGCGCGAGCCCGGATTTTATTTCGTCAATCCGTTCTGCGTGGCAGTGAATCCGGCGGCGAAGACGAGACTCGGCCAGAGCGGTGACGTGGACGGAGGTGATGCAGCCCATCGGATTCTCCTGACCACAGGAACGAATCAGACAGCAGAAGTTGCCAGCAAGAAGATTTCCATGAAGGCCATGACGCTCAGCAATGCGAGACAGAAGGTCAACGACGTCCTGGGCAATCCGGTGGAGATTGGCGTAGCCGTCATCTGGAGAGTGCGGGATACTGCTGCAGCGGTGTTCAATGTGGACAACTACAAGGAATATCTCTCTCTGCAGTGCGACTCCGCGGTGCGTGATATCGTGAAGGTCTATCCGTATGATGTGGCCCCCGGTGTGGATACCACGGGAGACGGACAGGCGGACGACGGAAGTCTCCGGGGCTCGACGACGGTTGTTGCGGGGAGAATCCGCGACCTGATTCAGGAGAAGGTGCAGGAGGCCGGCCTGGAAATCGTGGAGGCGCGGATCACCTATCTTGCTTATGCGCCGGAAATCGCGGCAGTGATGCTGCAGCGGCAGCAGGCATCTGCTGTCATCGACGCGAGGAAGATGATTGTGGACGGTGCGGTCGGTATGGTAGAAATGGCACTGGAGCGCCTGAAGGAGAATGGCACAGTCGATCTGGACGAGGAGCGGAAGGCAGCCATGGTCTCGAATCTTCTGGTTGTTCTCTGTGGCAACCACGACGCACAGCCGGTGGTGAATTCCGGAAGCCTTTATTAAAACGATCCGGGTATCACTTTTATGAAAACAGTTTTGGAAGCCTGCATGAAGGAAGAATATTTATGGGCAAGAAGCAAGTGCCGCTGCGGCTGAATGAGAAGCTGTATGACGCAATCGCCGCGTGGGCAGAAGACGACTTCCGCTCCGTGAACGGACAGATTGAATATCTGCTTACGGAATGCGTGAAACAGCGCAAAAAGGACGGCAAATACGTCTCGCAGCATCTGGATGAACCGCCGGAACTGGACATCTAAGGAATAAGAAGGCCTTGGAGAAAAAGCAGAATTAGAAAATGAAACGGATAGATGAAATAATACCATTTATGCTGCTCGTGCCTTTGGGGGGGCAGCAGGCTTCCCATCATATCGACATTTCCGACCGTAGATGAAGAAAGATACATTACGTTGATATTTTCATGAAGATGTCCATTACGCATCAGGTGATATTTCCGGAAAATGACATGAAAGATCCATCAAAGGTAAGCTAAAATTTTGTGTCTGATTCCATATTCCGAATGCGGATTATTTTTGCATTTGATACCCCTCCTGAATGAGACATTTGTGGATAAGACTAACAACGTTGTCGTATTCAACAGTAAGTGAGAATGGCAGAAAAAGCTAACGTCCAATAAAAATGCAAGCATACCCAAATGGCGGAGGAGTTTTTTTCTATCTGTTATTTGCTGAATGGCAATCGAAATGGTGTTTTGAATGGCCGCAATAGCAGAAGAATTTTCTTCTGCAGGAGCATGTCTTGCAGCGTTCATTAATTCATCAATCCTAATGCCAAGTGCGACAGAAAGAGGCTGTAGAGTACCGATATCTGGGAAGCCAATTCCACGTTCCCATTTACTGATGGCCTGACTTGTTACATGAAGCGCTTGAAACATAAAACAAAAAGCGCTGATGAAAACATCAGCGCTCGCGGAGGACAAGGGATTCGAACCCTCGCACCGTTTGACCGGCCTAACGCATTTCGAGTGCGCCCCCTTCGACCACTTGGGTAATCCTCCATTGCTTTGCAGCAACAGAATGTATTATAAGGTAAGGCTTCGGGAATATGCAAGAGAAAAGTGTCGAAATCGTTCTGCAGGCAGACGTCTCACGCAAAAAAGAGTCATGCGCTGAACAGAATACATATAGTATAATGAAACCAGTTTTTTAAACAGAAACCTGCGGCGTGCTGTGAAGGGAAGACGAGGACTGCGGCAGGAAAATTGCAGAATGCGGATCGTACGGAATGAGGAGGTTACGCTATGCTCAGAATCGGTATGCTCACCAGCGGAGGAGACTGCCAGGCACTGAATGCTGCCATGCGCGGTGTCGTAAAGGTCATTCAGAATAACTGCAAGGAGCCGTATGAAATCTACGGATTTGAGGATGGCTACAAGGGACTGATCTACGGTCACTTCCATATGCTGACCGGCGCGGATTTCTCCGGTATTCTGACAAGAGGCGGGACCATCCTCGGAACAAGCCGCGTTCCGTTCAAAACCATCCATGAACCGGATGAGAACGGACTGGACAAGGTTGCGGCAATGAAGCAGACCTACTATAAGCTCCAGCTGAACTGTCTGGTGATGCTGGGAGGAAACGGCTCCACCAAGACGGCAAACCTCCTTTCTCAGGAAGGCCTGAATGTGATCACGCTCCCGAAGACGATTGACAACGATCTGTGGGGCACGGATATGACCTTCGGCTTCCAGAGCGCGGTGGACATTGCGACCAAGGCCATTGACCAGATTCATACGACGGCATCCTCCCACGGCCGCGTTTTTATTGTGGAAATCATGGGACACAAGGTCGGCTGGCTTCCGCTGAATGCCGGTATGGCAGGCGGCGCGGATATCATCCTTCTCCCGGAGATTCCGTTCGATATCGACAAGGTGGTAGACAAGATCGAAGAGCGCGATGCACACGGAAGCCGCTTTACCATCATCGTAGTGGCGGAGGGGGCGATCTCCAAGGAGGATGCCAAGCTTTCCAAGAAGGAATATAAGAAGAAACTCGAGAATTACAAGTATCCGTCGGTTTCCTACGAGATCGCAGATATGATCTCGAAGAAGACGGGACGTGAGGTCCGTGTGACGGTACCGGGACATGTGCAGAGAGGCGGAGAGCCTTGCCCGTATGACCGCGTATTTGCAAGCCGTCTTGGTGCAGAGGCGGGACGCCTGATCCTGAAGGAAGAATATGGCTGCATGGTCGGCTACAAGAATCGTGAGATGGTGAAGGTTCCTCTTGCGGAGGTGGCAGGCAAGCTCAAGACCCTGGATCCGAAGTCGGACATCATCCGTGAGGCGAAGCTTCTGGGCATCTGCTTCGGTGACTGAGTTTCGAAAGAACCTGCAGGACAGGGCAGGATGCGGCTGTGAGAGTGCAGGAAGCGCAGAAGACACGGGACAGGCAGAACCAATAAGGATAACAGTATGACGGATACACACTATCTGGCACTGTATCGTAAATACCGGCCGCAGACATTCGAGGATGTCTGCGGTCGTGATGCGATCGTCAGAACTCTGAAAAACCAAATCAATTCCGGCCGGATCGGCCACAGCTATCTGTTCTGCGGAACGAGAGGAACCGGCAAGACAACGATCGCCAAGATTTTTGCCAAGGCAGTGAACTGTGAGCATCCTGTGGATGGAAATCCGTGCGGCGAGTGCGAAACCTGCCGCGCGATTGCAAAGAATGCGGACCTGAATGTTGTGGAGATGGATGCGGCCAGCAACAACGGCGTGGATGACATCCGCAGCATCATTGAGCAGGTCTCCTATTCTCCGACGCAGGGAAAATACCGCGTGTTCATCATCGACGAGGTGCACATGCTCTCGACGCCTGCTTTCAACGCGCTGCTGAAGACGCTGGAAGAGCCTCCGGCCTATGCGATTTTCATTCTCTGTACAACGGAGCCGAACAAGCTCCCGGTGACGATTCTGTCCCGCTGCCAGCGGTATGATTTTGGAAGAATGCCGGTGGTGACCATTGCGGCGAGACTGAAGGCTGTCTGCGAGAAGGAGAACATTCAGATTGAAGAACAGGCCCTTCATTTTATTGCCTCTGCTGCCGACGGCTCCATGCGTGACGGCCTGTCGATTTTGGACCAGTGCAATGCGTTCAACTACGGGAACGGCGAGCTGACGTATGAGAGGACGCTGGAGATTCTGGGAGCAGTGGATGCAAGGGTGTTCAGCGATCTCTACCGGTGTGTCCACAAAAAGGACGCGAAGGGTGCTCTGGACATTCTGAACCGGTGCCTTGAGCAGGGACGCGAGCTGATGCAGTTTATCACGGACTATATCGGATATCTTCGTAATGTCATGCTGCTGAAGGCCTCGGAGGAGACGGCCAAAGAGCTGGATGTCTCTGCAGATCATCTGCAGAGAATGCTGGAGGACGCAAGAGCCTCCGAGCTGAATGAAATTGTGCGGTACATCAATGTCTTTTCGGGGCTGACGGAGGCTGCGGTGATCCGTCTCTGCGAGCCGTCGATGGATGTGAGCCGCGATCTTCAGACGAAGGTATTGACGCTGGAGGAGAGAATCCGGTCACTGGAGGATCTTCTGGCATCGAGAGCGGAATTCGCAGCGGTTCCCTCACAGGGCGGATCCGGAAGAAACACTGCGCCGCAGGCGGGAACCGGGACGCCGGGATCCACGGAGGAAACGGGAACAGAGAAGTCTCCTGCGGAAGAGGCAGGAAGAAGCCACGCCCGCGTCCGGCTTCCGGTGGCAATTCCGGAGGAGCTTCGCGCCCTGGCTCAGAAATGGGATCAGCTGATTGCTTCCATCCCACCGGAAGAGCATTTTATGAAAATCTGTCTGCAGAAGGCGCACCCGACGCTGACGGAGGACGGAAATCTTCTCGTGGTGTTCGAGGGATTCCTGGAGGCTGATTATTTTATGGGAAAAGAGAGCGCGGAGAACGCAAAATTTTTCGCGGACTTTTTGGCGGCGCGCACAGGACGTCAGGTTCCCGTGAGGTACAAATTTCTTGACAAGGGTCGGAAATTCTCGGACAATTATGAGGATCTTCGCAATGCGGTGAATACTGCGGCCATTCATATGGAAATTGAAGAGGATGACGAGTAAACGCTTTGGAGCAGAATCCGAAGAGTAACGGACGGAATCACAGAATGGAAAGGAACGAGAGACAATGAGCAGAAGAGGCGGTTTTCCGGGCGGAATGGGAATGCCTGGCAATATGAATAATCTCCTGAAGCAGGCACAGAGAATGCAGAACCAGATGCAGGAGAACAAGAAGGCACTGGACGAGAAGGAATTCACTGCGGCAGCAGGCGGCGGAGCGGTTTCCGTGACGATCATGGGAACAAAGGCAGTCAAGAGTCTGACAATTGACAAGGATGCCGTAGATCCGGAGGATGTCGAGACACTTCAGGATATGATTGTAGCGGCTCTGAATGAAGCAATGAAGCAGGTTGACGACGAGAGCGAGAAGCTTTTCGGCGGCATGACCGGCGGTATGGGTCTTTGATTTGAATTTATACAGCGGACATATCAATCATCTGATTGATGAACTGGCGGCGCTTCCCGGGATTGGCAACAAGTCGGCACAGCGCCTTGCTTTTTATATTATCGGAATGTCTCCGGAACGTGTGAAGAAGCTTTCAGATTCCATCGTAGAAGCCAAGGAGCACGTCCATTACTGCAGATTCTGCCAGAATCTGACGGACACGGAGGTCTGTCCGATCTGTGCGGATCCGGCAAGGGATCACAGCACCATCATGGTGGTGGAGAATCCGCGGGACCTGGCGGCCTATGAGAAAACCGGCAAGTACAAGGGCGTATATCACGTACTGCACGGAGCCATCTCTCCGATGTTGGGAATCGGACCGCAGGATATCCGTTTGAAGGAGCTGATGGAACGGCTGCAGGATGATACGGTCAAAGAGGTGATCATCGCAACGAACTCGAGCCTTGAGGGGGAGACAACCGCGATGTACATCAGCAAGCTGATCAAGCCTGCGGGAATTAAGGTCACCCGGATTGCCAGCGGCGTTCCGGTGGGCGGAGATCTGGAGTATATTGACGAAGTGACGCTTCTTCGGGCGTTGGAAGGACGCAAGGAGCTGTAGGAAAGCACCGTGGGAGGATGGGACCTTCCCGGAGCGAGAAATGAAGTGACAGGAATAACGCAGAAAGCAGAAGGAAAGAAGGAGGGGAACATGAGCGTTAAAAAAGAAATATTCGGACATACGGAAAATGGCGAGGAGGTATCCATCTATGCCATTGACAACGGAACCATCTGTGCCAAAGTGACGGATTTCGGGGCAAATCTGGTGAACCTTCTGGTGCCGGATGCACATGGAACCGTGCAGGACGTGATTCTCGGCTTTGATACGGCGGAAGGCTATTTTACGAACAGTGACTTTTTTGGCGCACTGATCGGACCGATTGCGAACCGGACCGGCGGTGCAGAGTTCGTACTGGACGGTCAGCGGGTACAGCTTCCTGTCAATGACGGACCGAACAATCTTCATACGGATTTTGATCATGGAACGCACAAGAGAATGTGGCATGCCCTGACGGGAGAGAATTTCGTTACCTTCACTCTGGAGATGAAGGAGGGAGACCTGGGGCTTCCTGGCAACAAGAACTTTACCGTGACGTATTCGGTGACGGATCAGAATGCGCTGACGATTCATTATCACGCGACGACGGACCGCCATATGATCCTGAATCCGACGAACCATGCTTACTTTAACCTGAACGGACACAATTCCGGCAGCATTGAGAATCAGGAGCTGCAGCTGAATGCGCATGCTTTCACACCAGTGGCGGAGGGAGCAATCCCGACCGGCGTGATCCGTAGTGTAGAAGGCACAGCCCTTGACTTTACGGTTTCGAAACCGATTGGACGGGATATCAATGAGGATGAAGAGCAGCTTCATCTGGTGGGCGGCTTTGACCACAATTTCGTGATTGACGGATGGAGTGATAATGGGGAGCTGGTTCATGCGGCGACAGCCTTCAGCAAGCAGTCTGGCAGACAGATGGATGTGTATACGAATCTGCCTGGCGTGCAGTTCTATGCCGGCAATTTCATTGACTGCCCGTCCGGACAGGGCAAGGAGCATTCCACCTATGGCAGGCGCAGTGCGTTCTGCCTGGAGACGCAGTATTTCCCGGATTCTATTCATCATGAGAACTTCCCGAGCTATGTGTTCGGAGAAAACCGCGTGTACGATTCCACGACGTCCTACCACTTCAGCACGAGACAGGAGCATTAACAGGGACGGATTCCGCCTTCTTCCGGGCGGAACTGCCGGGATGTGCACGCAATTACAGGAGAAGTAAAGCAGGAGAGAATGTCAGTTATTAATTTTAGAAATCCGAACAGCATCTTCTCGCCGGACAGTGAGTATGAGGACTACGACGAGCAGGAAACGGCGGATGACGGCCAGAGCTTTATTGACGAAGAAATTGAAGATAGTGAGAATTCCCGAAAAAGGCGCAGAGAAATCCTGCGCCTTATTTTGCATGGAGCAATGGCAGCCGGACTGGTTGCCGTATTTGCTGCACTGATCCTGTTCCTCGCTTCGCAGAGAGTGTATTCCGGGGCGGCCGTTTCACAGATTGCGGAGATGACATCGCAGGATGATACGGATTTTATTACGCTGGGGAATAACATTGTTTATTACAGCAAAAATGGGGCAAGCTGCCTCAATACAAGCGGCGATCTGGTGTGGAGCATTACGTTTGAACTGCAGAAGCCTCTGGTTTCGCGTGCGGGAGAGGTCCTTGCGATTACGGACTATAACGGGAGCACCATCTATCTTCAGAATGCGGCAGGAACCCTCGGATCGGTGAATACGAACATGCCCATCCGGGCCATGAGCGTATCGGAAAGCGGTGAGGTCGCGGCGGTTCTTGCGGACACAGATGTGACCTGGGTCTATCTGTTCGACGCATCTGGCAATACGATTGCCTATTTCAAAACAACGATGGGGCAGTCCGGCTATCCTTTGAGTGTGAGCGTATCTCCAAACGGAGAACTTGTCTGTGTCTCGCATCTTCTGGTGTCTGCTTCCGGAACGAGCACCAGCATCGCATTCTACAATTTCGGTGATGTCGGACAGAACGTCGCGGAGAACAATGTCAGCGGCTTTAATTACGACAATGAGATTTTTCCGTTCACGGCCTTTCTTGACAGTTCTAGCTGCGCAGCGGTTTCAGATTCCCGGATCGTATTTTTTACAGGAAAGGAGATTCCGCAGAGCGGTGTCAATGCGATGTTCAACGATGAGCTGGCGGGAGTTTATACCGGCGGGGGCTGCATCGGGCTTCTTTTCCCGGATACCAGCGGGAGTTCCCGGTATAATTTGCAGATTTACAATGCCGCCGGCGAGAAAATCAGTACCATCCCTTTTACAATGGAGTTCACAAATATTCAGATTGCCGGAAAGTGCGTGTACATCAACAATGATCAGGAGCTTCAGGTCTATACTGTGGAGGGAAAGCAGCGCTACCAGGGAACCTTTGAGGAGGATGTCCGTGAGGTTGTGCCGCGCGCGGATGGCGCAGGGAAGATGTATCTGGTGACAGAGGACGGAATTGACCAGATGTCTCTACATTGATGGCGGCAGCAGGAGAAAAGAGTGACACCATATATTATTCTGATTCTGACAGCGGATGTACTGATTCTGATCGGGATGACCGTGCATGGGGCACATCAGGGCTTTGCCAGATTGATTTCCAAGCTCATCGCGCTGATTGCATCCATTGCGGTCGTAATTCTGCTTTCTTCTATTGTAAATGGATATCGGGGGGAGAATACGTCTAACTTTCTGACGGGCATTATTCTGCTCATTGTTCTGGGGGCGGTGTATAAACTCATTCACATGGTTGTGACGTCCATCCGCTTTCTTGCCTGTCTGCCGATTCTGGCTGGAATCGATAAAGCCCTTGGGGTGATTGCAGGATTTCTGGAAGGATTTGCAATCCTGTATATTGGGGAATATCTTCTACGCATGTATCTGCTGCGCTAGAAGAGAAGCTTGGGGAAAATATCCAAAAACGTTGTACATGAAAAGAGAGAACTACACTACAGATAGAGGTGTAACGAATTTTTTCACAAAAACGAAAATTCCGCTTGCATTTCAAAAACCCCAATGATAGAATACGATTCGTCGCTGATGAGGAAGCAATCGAAAAGG
>ERZ808246.829-NODE-829-length-24325-cov-5.666873_pt1 | contig 24325 bp, 23 predicted proteins | sample MGYA00521083_ERZ808246 | MGnify/ENA primary metagenome ERZ808246 (study PRJEB31516, sample SAMN03275577) | gut metagenome | biome: mammalia-associated habitat; material: feces | host: Papio cynocephalus | place: Kenya | collected 2012-07-07 ... | reverse complement strand
TAAATGCTTTGCATGATATGATGCTCCGTTTCGCAATAGGTTCCTTTTAGACGGTGGACCGGCCTCTGCGCGAGCCGTCGGAATGCTCTGATGCCGGGCCATTCGGTCCATCAGGGATCGCAAGTCTGCGTAATACGTAGGAATTTCTACGATATACGTAGAATTACTACGATTTCAATCAAAAAATCATCTCAAATATTCTCCATTCCTTAATTCGGACCGCGCTTATTACGAAGGCTTTAAAACATCATTCCTATACGGAGACTCGTGGTACCAATGCACATGGAACTATGTTGGCACGGAAGAGGAGGACAGGGACTCGTCACGGCGAACGAGATCCTGGCCGAGACCGCCATTGCCGCAGGCAAGTACGTCAAGGCGTTCCCCGAATTCGGACCTGAGAGGATGGGCGCGCCCATCAGGGGATTCACGAGGATCTCCGACCAGCCCATAAGGGTCCACAGCCAGGTGTACGAGCCCGACATCGTCGTCATCATGGACGGGACGCTTGTCGGGAAGGTCGATGTGACCCGCGGTCTGAAGAAGGACTCCGTCATCGTCGCCAACTATTCCGGATCGCCTTCCGAGCTCCAGGATGCGCTGGGGACCGATGCGGTCTGCCGCACCCTCGATGCGAACAGGATCGCGATCGACGAGATCGGCAAGCCCATGGTCAACACGGTCATGCTGGGCGCCCTCATCAAGGCGAGCCCCATAATTCCCTACGACATGCTCGAGGACCAGATCACCACCAAGTTCACAGGGAAGCTGGCCGACAAGATCATCGTCAAGAACCTCTCGGCTCTCAAGAGAGGATACAACGAGGTGCAGTGACATGGCAATGGCAAACATCAAGGATCTCGTCATAGGCGGCAGGATAATCAAGCCCGGATCCTCGGAGAACTTCGCTACCGGGGACTGGAGAAGCTACGTGCCCGTGGTCGACCAGGACAAGTGCATCGACTGCTACACGTGCTGGATCTACTGCCCCGACAACAGCATAGTGTTCAGGGACGACAAGATGTCCGGCATCAAGATGAGCCACTGCAAGGGCTGCGGCATCTGCGCCAGGGTCTGCCCCAAGAACGCGATAACGATGAAGGAGGAGTGAAGATGGGACACGACATCGGTATAAACGGAGACAACGCGGTCGCACTCGCGTGGAAGCAGATCGACCCCGACGTGTGCGCGGCGTACCCCATCACGCCCCAGACCATCATCGTCGAGAAGTTCGCCGAGTACGTGGCCAACGGAGAGGTCTCGACGGAGTTCGTCTGCGTGGAGTCCGAGCACTCCGCCCTCACTCTGTGCACGTCCTCGTCCTCCGCCGGAGCCAGGACCTTCACGGCCACCGCATCCCAGGGTCTGGCCTACATGTGGGAGATGCTCCCCATCGCATCCGCGATGCGCGTCCCCCTCATAATGGCTGTAGCCAACAGGGCCATCAGCGGACCCATCAACATCAACAACGACCACGGAGACGCCATGTCCGCCCGCGACACCGGATGGATCCAGCTGTTCTCCGAGAACGTCCAGCAGGCGTACGACAACTCGATCATCGCACCCCGCATAGCGGAGCACCGCGATGTGCAGCTGCCCTGCATCGTCAACCTGGACGGATTCATACTCACCCACGCCATCGAGAGGATGACCATGATCGACACCTCCGACGTGAAGGCCTTCGTCGGAGAGTTCGAGCCCCTGTACCCTCTGCTCGACACCAAGCACCCCGTCTCCCACGGCAACATGGACGGTCCCGACTTCTACTACCCCCACAAGGTGCAGCTGGAGGTCGCGATGAAGAAGGCCCTGGAGGTCGCGGAGGACGTCTTCAAGGAGTTCGCCGAGCTGACCGGAAGGGAGTACCACCTCGTCGACGAGTACAGGTGCGACGACGCGGAGTACGTCGCTGTCATCCTCGGCTCGTCCTACGGAACCATGAAGGAGACCGTCGACGAGCTCAGGGATATGGGGATCAAGGCGGGATGCTGCATGCCCCACGTCTACAGGCCGTGGCCCGAGGAGGCCCTCGCCAAGGTCCTCAAGGGCAAGAAGGCCGTCGCGGTCTTCGACAAGCACCTCAGCGTCGGAGCATACGGCCCGATGTTCCCCGAGGTCGTCACCGCCGCCACTATCAACACGGAGATGCCCAAGATGTACAACGTGATCTACGGACTGGGAGGAGCCGACGCCACGGTCGCCGGATTCAAGAAGATGATGGAGGCGGTCGCATCCGGCGAAGCCCAGCGCCTCACCTATCTGGGGGTGAAGGTTTGACCTCCCTCTCGCTCAAGGAGCTGAACAAGCTTCCCGTGAGGCTCGCCAGCGGTCACAGGCTGTGCGCCGGATGCGCGGAGTCCGTCATCGCGAAGCAGATCCTCATGGGGACGTCCGACGAGGTCGCCGTCTCCCTGTCCACCGGATGCATAGAGGTCTCCACCACCGTGTTCCCCTACACGTCCTGGAACACGCCCTACATCCACACCGCCTTCGGCAACGGAGCCGCCACCTGCGCCGGTCTCGAGACCGCCTACAAGGCTCTGAAGAAGAAGGGCAAGATCAACGAGGAGATCAAGTTCGTCAACTTCGCCGGAGACGGAGCCACATATGACATCGGACTCCAGGCCCTGTCCGGAGCCATGGAGAGGGGACACCACATGATGTACGTGTGCCTGAACAACGAGGCCTACATGAACACCGGAATCCAGAGGTCCTCCGCGACCACCCTGGGCGCGTCCACCACCACCTCCTGGGCGGGAACCGTCCAGCCCGGCAAGAAGGAGTTCTCCAAGGATATGACGGCCATCATGGTGGCCCACGAGATCCCCTATGTCGCCCAGGTATCTCCCCACAACTGGAGGGACACCGTGACCAAGGCCTCCAAGGGATTCGAGGCCAACGGCCCCGCGTTCATCAACGCGATCTCCCCCTGCCCCCGCGGATGGAGGTTCCCGTCCGACAGGACGATCGAGATGGCCAAGCTGGCCGTCGAGACCTGCGTCTGGCCCCTCTTCGAGGTCGTCGACGGGAAGTACTCTCTCACGGCCGAGAGCGCGAGGATCGCCGACGGAAAGGCGGAGAAGAAGCCGATCACCGAGTGGCTGTCCGCCCAGGGCAGGTTCAAGCACCTCATGCAGGAGAAGTGGGAGCCCGTCGTCGAGGCCTACCAGAACGAGGTCGACAAGCGCTGGGAGAGGCTCATAAAGCTGACGAACCTCTGAAACCGGACGGGGCTGCGGCCCTGTCCATTCCAGGACGGGCGCGTCCCGTCCTTTCTCTCTTCATTTTCCGGCTTCCCCGCGGGGAACGTTCTCAGTCTTCAGGGACCGCTGTTCCGTTGCGTGCCGTTGACAGGCCGTTGGAGGCATCATGTCTTCGGAACGTGCACAAGCAAGGGTTGAACGCATACGTCGATTCACGAGCCTTCTGGAGGGCATTGCGTGGGAATCAGGCATCGACAATGCCGAATTCCGCATATCGCAGGTCCAGAGATCGGATGTGGCTCGAATGGAACTACGGATTCCGAGAAGAGCAAGGCTGAACGAAGTGAATGGTAAAATCCCAGGCAGAGCCTGGGAAAGTGGCTGACAGCGTGTCTGAGTTCCCGTACGCTTGCGCAGTACAGTACAGACAGATACGCGGGCGGACTTCACTTCCGGGTTCGGGAAGGGACCGGGTGTTTCCCCGCCGCTTTGGCCGTCATACCGAAACATGGGATATCTGCAAACTATTTAATGATTTCGGTTAAGTCGATTTAGGAACTTCGTAAACGTTAGTATTTCCGCCATTTTCGCTCATGCACTAAACATATAGTCCGTTGACCAGAGGGTCCTCCGTACTTTCTCTGATGTCGATCCGGATTCTCCGGCGTTGGATTTCACTGCGGATACAATCTATCTCGATGGCATTCGGGTTCAGGAAGGAGGAGAATCCGATCGACATGTGCCTGTTCCGCAATGGCAGACTCAACCTGTCGATATGAACGACCAGCCAGCATCAGATCGTATGGATTCTCGGATTGGTGTCAGATCGGTGTCAACTATGACACCAATTCGGACCGTTGACACCATTTGATCCCTGACGACCCACTTTCCGTTCCTATTGTTGCCTTCTCTGGATATCTTGCCGCAATCGCGGAGATCGGCGACTATTCTCTTGACTTTCGAAAGGGACATGCCGGTGGACTCTGCGATATCCTTCTGGCGGATCCGCGGATCCTTTCTGATCATCGTCAAGATGAGATCCCTGTCATCGGAACCTTCCGCGGATTGCGATCCGACGGGCCGGGTGAACCTCACTATGAGATAGTCCCTGTCCTCGATGAATTCGGGGGCGGGCAGGCCTGCAGACACGCATGCATCCACCATCCTGCGCACTCCGCCGCCGTATCTCTCGATGAGGCCCATGGCCTTGAATACGGAGGCCAGAGCCTGGTTCCGTATCTTGGAACGGCCAGACATCACATCATGGACGTCCAATCCCAACGGCAGGCCCGGGGACTCGATCTCGACGCGGTCGTCGAAGACCTTCACGAATATGGAGCTGTCATCCATCATGTACTCGCGGTGCACCACGGCGTTGACAATAGCCTCTCTCACGGCCACTTCTGGGATTTCATAGAAATCCTCCCTGATCAGACCCTGTATCCTGGAACCCATGTTGAGATGCTTGAGGACGAACGCCATCGCCCCTTCGATCTGAGATACGACATCGCCTTCCAGGTCCGTGCTGTCGATGAAGATGAGGTCGTTGTTCCCGCGGAAGCGTGCGCACTGGATCCTGGCATGGAGGAACGGATTGCTGGTAAGCAGAGCATAGGCATTGGTTGCGACGTAACTCCTCCCTCTCTTCTTGATGACGTCGAAGTTCTCCAGCTTCTCAGGAGTCAACGGCAGACGATAGGAAGACAGACGTCTGCACAGGATATCGAGTTCCTGCTCTTCGACAGAGACGGATGGACACTCCATGACATCGAATGCGAGCTTTTTCCCGCGCATCTGCAGGATTTTGATAGTAGTGGAATCGGCAGGAACGCTCGTGCCGCTTATACGCATGTAAACTCCTCTATCGAGTCCTTCGGATTTGATGAAATATGGGCACTCGTCACCAGCTTGAACGTCTACGACGAGGACGTTCCTATCTTTCAGAGTCACAGTGTATATCTCGGGAACGATCACTGGGTGGCAAGACTTGTAGATGGAATCGGTGATGGCATCCTTGATTCTGTAGAGGGAGTCGTCGGGAATTCCGACGATCTCATGATCGTCCCTGACTCCGAAGAGGATCCTTCCTCCGGATCCATTGCTGAAGGCGACGACGGTTTTGATGAACTTCTTGTGCTCCTTGGGAAGATCTCCTTTGAACTCCAATCTGTTAGTCTCCCCCATGGAGATTTCCTCGAGCATTGAGGATTCGAAGTCATCAACGATGCCGACCATGGGGTACCGATGGAGTTATCGGTATATCTATTCGATGAGACTGCAATCGCTATGATCCAAATCCACACCCGTTTTATTCGAATCGCAACATGATAGTAGCTACGGATACAGAATCGGGCCTTCTTCTTGCGGCGACGGACAAGTTGGATCGCGATGTCATTCATGGCTCCCTGGCGATCCATCCGTAGTTCGACACGTTCGAGTAGGAATCTCAGAATGCCATTCCGATGAAGGTCGGTTATAGAGGTCTGTTTAGAACCCGTCTCTGAACATGAATCGAGAACGGTCAAAAGGGATTTGGAAATGATTTCGGCTTGGTGTCGAAGACGCGTCAAGGTCAGATCAGCGCGTAGATCCCGAGTCCGATGAAGGCTCCGATGAGTGCGGTAGAGCAGTTATTGGTGTATTTCGAGATGTATCCCGGGTTCTCGAGCACCGCTCCGAACACGCTGTCGAGGAGATTGCCGGCGACTCCGGCGATGAACGGGATCAGCAGGAGGATGTCGAGGGATTCGGTGATGACGCCCCATCCGAGCAGCGCTATCAGCAAAGCGGCTACGGTCGACACGGACGTTCCCAGTACGGAGATCCCTCCGTTGACGCCGGGCTCCACCCTCTTGAAGTCGGTGATCATGTACACCTTCTGGTCCTTGACGCCGATCTCGCTGGCAATGGTGTCCGCCCCGGCCACGGTTATGGTGGAGATGAACATGATTGCGAACTGATCGGGAGACAGCAGGCCGAGGTAATCCATCGCTACTGCGATGCATGGCGGCAGTCCGACGCCCAGGACGTTCTTCCATGTCCTCTCCCCGTGCTTGCCTTCCTGGACGCCTTCCTGCGCCTTCTTGTCGAAGTCTTTCAGCGTCGCGGCGAATCCGGCGATCGTGAAGACGGTCAGCAGGAAGAAGGCATTGATCGAAGAGAACACTCCCACGAAGCCGCCGACGAGGAACGATGCGACAGCGCCGCCCTTCGTCAGGCATTGGAGCTTGTATGCCTCTATGGACAAGGCGGCTGAAAGAATCAGGGCCATGGCCATCAGATAAGTATGCTCCATGGGGTCCCCGTATCGAGTATGATTAAAAGCTTATTCGGTGCGCAGGGATTCGAGTATCTCGGAGGCGTACTTCACGCATAGCTGCTTGTCCTCGAGAGGGAAGAACATGATCTTCCCCTGACGGTAGAGCGTCGTCTCCATCCCGTTCCATTGGAACACGCACATCATCTCGTCTTCTGTCGAGACCTCCAGGCCCTGCGACCGGAGGCGTTCGGCGGCATCGCCGATGTCAATCTGCATCTCGTCGGCGGAGATGGCCATGAGGGCCTTCCCGCCGCACAGGCGGGCGGTAGTGAACTTCAAAGGAGGTCCCCCAGCGCTTCGGCCGCCCTGATGCGGAACTCCTCCAGGCTGGAATCGTTGAGAACCATCCTGTCGGCGAGCGCCAGGACCTCGGCCAGCCCCCAGCCTATCTCGCGGGCATCTCTGGCATGGAATTCTTCCATGCTCTGGGGAGCATCCTCTCTTGCACGTTCGACCAGACGCAAGTATCTGTCGCCGGGGGATGCATAGATCCCTAGAACGACCACGTCCTCTCCGTGCATGCGGTAGGATGCGACCTCGTCGCCGCTCCTGCATCCGTCGACCAGGAACACCTCTCCGGACATGCGCTCGATCGCACGGCGGGCCCAGATGTCCTTCCCATGCGTCTCCCTTTCGGAGGATGCGAACTGGCCGACGGTCATCCCGTCGGCCTCCGCCCCGCGGGCCGCATGGGCCTCGCGGACCAGATCGCCCATCCTGAGGAAAGGCAGGCCCATGCCGCGCGCCACATTGAGGAGCTCCTCCTTGCCGGAGCCCGGCATGCCTGCCACCAGGATGATCCTCATTCGATCACAGCAGGTTGTCGGAGATGTTGGTCAGCAGCCTGTCGCAGTAGCAGCATCTGAGCTGGGGCGGGTGCCTTCCGATCACGGTGAACTCCGGAGCTACAGGCTCTCCCTTGTTGGTGATGCAGTTGGGGTTGCTGCATTTGGCGAGGCCCACGACATGGTCCTCCAGGCGGACCTGGAACTTCTCGGCCACGTAGTAGTCGCGGATGATCGCGATGGTGGCGTCGGGGGCTATGAGGGCGATCTTGTCGACCGTCTTCGAGTCCAGCTCCCTGTCCTCGATCTTGATGATGTCCTTCCACTTCTCCTCCTTGTTGGAGATGACGTGCATCCCGATGCTGATGGAGGAGTCGATGTTGCTCTCGTTGACCTTCAGGATCTTCATGACGTTGAGGGCCTGCCCGCAGGCGATGTGGTCGATGACCGTTCCGTTCCTTATGGGAGGCAGCTTGACCTCCTTGATGGGAATCTCGCTCATTCTATCTTGCCTCCGAGAATCGCGCAGAGGAGCGCCATCCTGACCGGAACTCCGTTGAAAGCCTGTCTGAAATACCTGGCATGCGTCGTGTCGTCGACCTCGGGGGCGATCTCGCCGACCCTCGGGAGGGGGTGCATGACGATCATGTCGCTCTTGGCCTCCCTCAGGATGGCGTTGTCGATCCTGTATGTGCCTGCGACCTTGGCGTATTCGGCGGGATCGGGGAACCTCTCCCTCTGGATCCTCGTGACGTACAGGACGTCCGCCTGCGATATGGCGTCCTCGAGCCTGTCGGTCTTGGCGGGGTTGCATCCCCTCTCCTTGAGATGGCTGATGGTGTCCTCTGGCATCTGGAGGGAATCCGGGGCCACGAGCGTGAGCTTGGCTCCGAACATGGTGAGGGCGTCGGCCAGGGAATGGACGGTCCTTCCGTACTTCAGGTCTCCGACCAGCACGACGTTCAGTCCTTCCAGGGTGCCTTTCGCTTCCCTCATGGTGAAGAGGTCGAGCAGCGTCTGGGTGGGGTGGGATCCGGCTCCGTCTCCGGCGTTGATGACGGGATTGATAGAGAATTTGGCGGCCAGCCTCGCCGCGCCCTCATAGGGGTGGCGGAGAACTATGAGGTCGCAGTAGGCGTCGACCATCTTGATGGTGTCGGCCAGGGTCTCTCCTTTGGAGATCGACGTCATGGACATCTCTGAGACGTCTATCACATCGCATCCGAGCCTGAGCGCCGCGCTCTCGAAGGACAGCTTGGTGCGGGTAGAGGGTTCGAAGAAGAGGTTGCCGAGAATCTTTCCGTCCAGCACGCGCTCGGTCTTCTCGCCCAGAGCGTACGGGACCATCTTCTCCGACAGGTCCAGGATCTCCTCGATCTGGGCCTTGGTGAAGTCCCTGATGGATACAACGTCCTTGTCGTATAGGTCCATGCGTTCGCAATGGTCGGTCGGGATATTAAGCGTGTTGGAAGGGGCGGATGGCCGATTGCTGAGATGTCGAATCGGTCGTCCACGAACGATGCGAAGATTGATATCGGTCGCATCCGTCGGCCGTCTCATGTTGGATGTCGTTGCCAGATCCCAGAGGGGGAGGGTATGCGAATACGCGAGGGAGAAGAACGGTCCGAAGCTCGTCACGCCTGCGATCCTGTCGACGACGGGCGGCGATCCTATGACCGGCATAGAGGTCCGCGGGTCCGGAAGGATCCTGAGGATCCTCGGAGAGGAGATACCCCTGGAGAAGGGCCTGCTGACCACCGCCTCGTCCGGAATCGTGGCCGAGCCCGAGGAATCGGGAGCAGTGGAGGTCGTCAGGCTGCCTCTTCCGGAGAACCTTTCCTTCGACGATTCCGTCGAGGTCGTCATCGTTCCGAACGCGTTCGAGCTCAGGCACGACGCCCGCCGCATCGTCGACACGGTCATCCGTCTCAGGGAGGCCGCGGGGTTCGGCCGCCTGATCGGAATGCTCGGAATCGGCGAGCCTGCGTTCGCGGCTCTTCTCGCATACATGGGCGTCGACATCCTGGACGATTCGCTCTGCAGGTCGGCCGGGCTCATGGGCATACGTCTGGTCCCGGAGGCCGAGATGGATGTCGGTTCCGACTCCTCGGAGGCCAATGCGGCATCCCTCCGCGCCGAGATGGATCTGGTGGCCGATTTCATTCGTGCAGACAGGCTCAGGGAGCTGGCGGACCAGAGGGCTCCGTCCACGCCCTCCGGAGTCGCTCTGCTCAGACTGTACGACAGGTTCGGCTATGCGTACGCGGAAGAGACGTGTTCGACGGTCGGATGCAGGTTCTGCTGCAACACCACCCAGTCCCTCAGACGTCCCGACGTCGTCAGGTACAGGGAGGCCATGGCCGGATACCATAAGCCGGAATGCAAGAGGATACTCGTCCTCCTGCCGTGCTCGGCCAAGAAGCCCTATCACATATCCAAATCGCACAGGGCCTTCGCATCGGCCATTCATACGGCCCAGCACGACACGCTGGTCCACGAGGTGATCGTCACGTCCCCTCTCGGAGTAGTTCCGAGGGAGATCGACATGTTCTACCCCGCCAACGCCTACGACATCCCCGTTACGGGCGAATGGAAATGCGAGGAGAAGCGCTTCATCCGCGAGATGGTGTCGGGGATAATCGCACAGGGCTACGACAAGATCATCTGCCACCTGGGGGAGGACTACGAGCTCGTAGAGGGCCTCGCCGAGATGGAGTGCACCGTGGTCGGGGATCCCACATCTCCGAAATCCTTGGAGAATCTCGACAAGGCCCTGAGGGCAGCCGCCAAGGGCATGGAGCCTGTGGGATATCTGCAGGAGAGGAACGACTATGTCCGCAGCGTCCTGTCGTTCCAGTTCGGCGACGAGGTCCGCGACGCCATAATGGATCAGGACACCTACGCCATCGGCAAGTTCCCGTATTGGAAGATCATAAGGGAGAAGGACGGAAGGAAGATCCAGCTCGGGATGATGACTCCGGAGAGGGGTATGGTCTCGCTGACCCTGGAGGGAGCTGAGATCGTCGCGGGCCTAGGCCGCAACACGGTCGAGATCCAGGACTTCGAGATCAAGGGCAACCTGTTCGCCGTCGGAGTCGTGGCAGCCGATCCGTCCATCCGCATCGGGGACGAGGCCATATTCGTGTGCAACGGACAGGTGCGCGGAGTAGGGGTCGCGGAGATGTGCGGCCGCGAGATGACGGAGCTCAGAAGAGGCATCGCCGTCAAGGTCCGTCACAAGGTCAAGCTCTGAGCTTTCGGAGCTCTCCGGACGTTAGCCAGACGTCCGGAGGGAAACAACCCTTTTCGGCGACCCCCTGTTCTTTTCTTTAAATACCGTCCCTGGAATGATGAATCTGAAGACGAGCGCTCCCAAATGCCCGTCTTATAGGGCGGTCGGTCGCTTTTTGCTACCATCCATCCATCCTGTCTGCACCGGCCGCCCCGGTTCACTCTTCGGGTTCCGAAGCTATGGTCTCGGCGGCATACTGCCTGGAGATCCTGCTCAGGAACACTCCGAGGACCAGTCCGGCGACGATCATGGCCGCGCTCTGCGCGATCATCGTTCCGCCATCCAGCTTGGTGCAAGCTTCTATCGCTACGGTGACTACGGATCCCGCGGTCAGTCCGAGGATGGCCATGTATGTCGACTTCCTCCTGTTCCTTATGAGGTTGTCTAGGATCTTCGCGAACAGGAGGACGCCTACGAGGAGACCCAATCCACCGGGGATGAGCGCGGACATCTCGAAGTCGGTCATCGCGTTCATGAACGGAGTGAACAGGCCGAGCGCGAGGAGGATCGTCGATCCGCTGATCCCGGGAGCCATCTTGGATGCGGCGAGGATGAGTCCGACGAGGAACCAGACCGCGAATCCGTCCACCGATTTCTCCACGCTGCCGCCGGAGAGGCTGAATGCGAGCATGATCGCCATGACCGCGAATCCGCCGATGAACGCCATGGCGTTCCAAGCCGTGAATCTCGTTCCGTCGTCCCCAAGAGCCTTCACGTCGGGGATCTGGGCGAGGATGAGGGCGGCGAAGAAGAACATCATCGGTACCTCCCATCTCTCCATAAGCGCATCGAGGCCGAACGCGCAGACGAAAAGGCCGAGCACTATTCCAATCCCGAGCGGTATCACGAACCTCAGATCCCTGAGGAGCTTGCGACGGATGTCGGCCAGGTCCGATACCAGTCTCTCGTAGATTCCGAATATGACCGCTATGGTCGCTCCGCTCGCGCCGGGCAGCATGGAAACGATGCCCACAAGGGCTCCGACCAACATATCCTTCACAGCTTTGGGGGTCATCGGATACTGATTCTGGTCCCGTATATAATTCATAACCGACATCAAGCCTATATCGGCGTTGGACTATCGGGGATGCGATATGGCAGACATAATGATCCGCAAGAGGAAGAGGATGAGAGACAAGGACGTGAAGGCCCTCGCGCAGCAGATCGAGGAGGTGTCCGGCGTTCCGGTGTTCACGCCTGCCGACGGCGTCGACATGGCCGAGAGCACCGACTACGACCTGGTCTTCGTAAAAGGCGACATCCTCGCGCTGGTCAAGGACGGGAAGCCGTTCCTGACGATAAGGGGGATCCTGAAGTACCGCCCCCAGAAGCGCTTCGTGACCGTCGACATGGGGGCCGTCCCGTTCGTGACGAACGGTGCGGACGTCATGGGGCCGGGCATAACCGAGGCGGACCAGGACATAGCCGAGGGGGACCTCGTCTGGATAAGGGATGCCAGGAACGGAGCGCCGCTCGCAGTCGGCGTATCGCTCCGCTCGGGCGCGGATCTGTGCGCCAAACAGCCCGGGAAGGCCGTGAAGACCATCCACTTCGTGGGCGACAGGCTCTGGAAGACGGGTGAGTGATTTGGCATCGAAGGTGATCCAGGATCCGGTGCACGGGGCCGTCGGCATAGACGGGGTGTACCTCGAGATCCTGGATCGCCCGGAGATGCAGAGGCTCAGGAGGGTCAAGCAGCTCGGCATGGGCTGCATCGTGTTCCCCGGAGCCAACCATACGAGATTCGAGCACTGCCTGGGAACGTACTGCCTGGCCGGCCGCATGGCGGAGGCCATAGGCCTTGACGACGAGGATTCCCGTGCGGTCCGCATGGCGGCTCTGCTGCACGATGTATGCCATCCGCCCTACTCCCATGCACTGGAAGGAGCCATGGAGGACGCCACGGGGATGGGCCATATGGATATGGCGCGCGCCCTGGTGTTCGGAAAGGTCCCGTATTTCCGCGAAGAGGATTCCGATCTGTTCGGAGGCATGGACACGATGGCCGAGGTCATCTCGGCCGAAGGCATCTCGCCGGAGGACGTCTGCGATCTCATAGCATATCCCGAATCGACCGGTTCCGAGATGATGGACCGCTATTGGGACGGGCACGGCTACTTCCCATCGAAGGACTACGCCCATCAGATCATCCACGGCCCTGTCGATGCCGATCAGATGGACTACCTGATGAGGGATTCCCTGCACACGGGGGTCTGCCACGGGAGGATAGACTGCGACCGGCTCATCAAGACGATGTCCGTGGTCAACGACAGGATAGTCCTGGAACGCGGCGGGGTCACCGCGGCCGAGGGGCTGATGGTATCCCGCTCCCTGATGTACACGGCGGTGTACTACCATGAGACCACGCGCATGGCGCAGAGGATGATCTCCAAAGCTGTCGAGGCTTCGGGGATCGACGCCTCAGGCATCCACACGATGGGGGATTCCGATCTGGAATCGATGCTCATGGCGTCCGGAGGAAGAGCAGCGTTCGATGCGAGGAGAGCCAGGTCGCGCATGCTGAACAAGAAGGCGTTCGCGATCTACAGCGAGCAGATGGACGATTCCATCGCGGAGACCCTGCTCGGGTACACCGGGAAGGGAGGCGATTCCAGGCTGGAGGCCGAGATAGCCGATGCAGCGGGCCTGGAATGGATGGACGTCTGCGCGGAGGTCACGTCCAGATCCAACCTCCAGGGGAAGATGAACGTCGGGAAGACCGACGTCTCCATCGTCGACGACCGCGGCAAGGTCCGCTCGCTAGCCAGATACTCGCCGATAGCCCGGGCGCTGCAGTCGAGGGACCCCTACGGATGGGCGGTCCTGATCTCGTGTCCGGAAGAGCACGTGCCCGCCGTCTCCAAGGCGTCCCGCAGGGTTCTGGGACTCCGATCAGCCCTTTATCACGCCGATGGGGGTGAGCTTGGCCACCTTCTCGGTCAATCCCGCATCGCATACGACGCGGACCACCTCGTCCACATCCTTGTAGGCTTCCGGAGCCTCCTCGAGCACTCCCTCGACCGTTCCGTTCCTGAGATAGACGCCCTTGTCGGCCATCTCCCTCATCACGCCGTCGACTGTGAGCGTGTCTATGGCCGCTTTCCTGGACATCTGCCTTCCGGCCCCGTGGCAGGACGACCCGAACGTCTGCTCCATGCTGCCTCTGCGTCCTGCGAGGACGTAGGTTCCGACGCTCATGTCCCCGGGGATTATGACGGGCTGCCCGTGGTCGCGGTACTTCATCGGTATCTCGGGCCTGCCGGGAGCGAATGCGCGCGTGGCGCCCTTCCTGTGAACGAGGACGTCCTCCGCGTGCCGATCGACGTCGTGCCTCTCCATCTTCGCGATGTTGTGCGCCACGTCGTAGACGACCTTCATGCCCATGGATTCCGCGGAGTCTCCGAGGATGTTCTCGAACGATTCCCTGACCCAATGGGTTATCATCTGCCTGTTGGCCCATGCGTAGTTTGCGCCGCAGCACATGGCGCGGTAGTAGTCCTCGCCGAGCTTCGAGTCGAGCGGGGCGCATGCCAGCTGCCTGTCCGGGAGCCCGATGGAGTTCTTCTTGACGTAGCGCTCCATCTCCTGAAGGTAGTCCGTGGCTATCTGGTGCCCGCATCCGCGGGATCCGCAGTGGACCGTGACGGTGATCTGCCCCTCCTTCAGCCCGAAGGCCTTGGCGGTCTGCTCGTCGAAGGTGCGGTCGACGACATCCAGCTCCAGGAAGTGGTTCCCGGATCCCAGGGATCCCAATTGGGGAAGTCCTCTCTTGCGGGATTTGTCGCTCACCTTGGACGGATCGGCATCGAGCATGTGCCCGTGCTCCTCGGTGGCATCGAGGTCCTCCTCCCATCCGTATCCGTTCTCGACGGCCCATTCCGATCCGTTGGACAGGATGTCCTCGAGCTCCTTGTATCCGACTTTCGTGAGCCCTTTGGATCCGAGTCCGGAGGGAACGTTCTTGTAGAGCTCGTCGACGAGGGCGTTCTTCCTGTCTCCCAGGTCCTCGACAGTGAGATCCGTCTTTATCAGACGGACACCGCAGTTGATGTCGAAGCCGATCCCTCCCGGGGATATGGATCCGGACGACGCATCGACGGCGGCCACTCCGCCTATAGGGAATCCGTAGCCCCAGTGGATATCAGGCATGGCCATCGAGCTTCCTACGATCCCGGGGAGGCATGCGACGTTGGCGGCCTGCTGCGGGGCGTTGTCGGCGCGTATATGGGAGATCATGGCTTCGTCGGCGTAGATGACGGCGTTGGTCCGCATGCCGATGGCTTCGTCCATGGGGATCTCCCATCTGTTGTCGTCGATTCTGTTGAGCTTTCCCTCGTATGCCATGATGTCTCCTCGAAAGGCTTGTGAAAGTAACCTGCACGGAGGCAGGATATGAGAAGGGGCCGGGACCGAGATTTGAACCCGAGTCAAGGGATCCACAGTCCCCTAGGATAACCAAGCTACCCTATCCCGGCCATGATGTAGAACGGCCGATTGCGTCCCCTTACATAAACATTTGCAATGGATCCGAAGCTCGTGGATGATTGCCGCTGTCGCAATGTCATGATGAGGCAGGCAAGTGGACAGGCGATGCGGCACCCTAGTGACATTGATATCCGTAGATGCCATGACGGCGCTCATGACGTTCGTTAAGACGGATTGCCCGGAATGCAGTGAGCGCATCCTGCTCGATGTCAACAACGGATACGGCTACTGCATGTACTGCGGCTCCAAGGTCGAGCCGGAAGGCCTCCATCGCATATCCTCGCCTCTCAGATCGACTCTCCGCAGGGAGCTGGAATGCGACGATCCGTACGAGGGCCAACCATGGTACGGGGACGCATCCAGGGTCATGGCTCTTCTCAAGGACGGCGACGTCCAGGACAGCACGGAGCTTCTGAAGGGGATCTTCGAATCCGTGCAGGACGACGAGGCGCGGAAGGACATCGCCGATTTCGTCGACACGGAGATAGTGGAATGGATCGCCTCCATCATAGATGATCAGGATCCGAAGCCTTACGGGGGAAGGGCCAGGTCCCTGTACAAGGTGATGTCGTCGTACATCGATGACTGCCTCCCCTCTCCCATCCTCGACATGGCCATGCTGCAGCTGCATATGGAGCTGGCCTCGATCAGCGAACCCGACAGGGCGAAGCCCCTTCTGGTGACGCTGGGCAACATCGCCTTCGACTATCTGTCTTGCATAACCAACGCCAACGCCGCGATGGATTGCATCAGCGGACTGTGCACTCTCGGAAGGGAGGCGTACGAGGCCGTGTATTCCGGAGAAGACGCGTCAGACGGGAACGAGGAGCCGGCCAGGTTCTACAAGACTATCGTGTATCTCTTTATGGGGTTCATCAAGGCCATGGAAGGAAAGACCCAGAAGGACATGGTCAAGGTCAATCGCGCTATAGTGTCGCGCGGCATCGATGTGCCCGTGGGCTATCTGGAACAGGCTTACGAAGGCGTCGTCGCAGGAGACATGGACGCATGCTCCGACGGATTGGACCAGTACATCTCCTACATGGTAGAGGGTCCCGAGGATGCCAGGGTCCAGAAGGCGAAGAAGAGGAGGGCGCGATCGCCCGTCCGATGGCCCCGCACGCGTAGTTATAAGAACCGCAAATCCTACCGGGGATTCATTGGAACCCCGCAGGACGGGGCTGGAGATGATTGCTATGAAGGCTCTTTATTCCGACGGATCGGTGAGGGAGACCGAGGATGCGCTCCCTATCATCAGGCACACCGCATCGCATATCCTGGCACAGGCCGTCAAGAGGCTCTATCCGGACACCAAGCTGTCCATAGGACCGGCGATAGAGGACGGATTCTACTACGACTTCGACAAGGAGGGCGGATTCACCCCCGAGGACCTCGAGAAGCTCGAGGCCGAGATGAAGAAGATCGTCAAGGAGAACCTGAAGATCGAGACCTACACCCTTCCCAGGCAGGAAGCCATCGATTTCCTGAAATCGAAGGGCGAGGACTACAAGGTCATGCTCGTCGAGGACCTTCCCGAAGGCGAGCCCATCAGCTTCTACAAGCAGGGGGAGTTCGTGGACCTGTGCGCGGGACCCCACGCCCTCTACACCAAGGCGGTCAAGGCGTTCAAGCTCACGTCCCTTGCTGGAGCCTACTGGCGCGGAGACGAGCACAACAAGATGCTCACCAGGATCTACGGTACCGCATGGGAGAGCAAGGAGGACCTCGAGAAGTATCTCAACATGCTCGAGGAGGCCAAGAAGAGGGACCACCGCAAGCTCGGCAAGGAGCTGGGGATATTCGCCATCATGGAGGAGGGCCCCGGATTCCCGTTCTTCCTGCCCAACGGAGTCACCCTGAAGAACACGCTCATCGAGTACTGGAGGGAGCTCCACCTCAGGGAGGGGTACCAGGAGATCAACACCCCCATGATCCTGAACCAGGCGCTCTGGCTCCAGTCCGGGCACTGGGACCACTACAAGGACAACATGTACACGACGGTCATCGACGACGAGATCTACTGCATCAAGCCGATGAACTGTCCCGGAAGCACCCTCGTGTACCGCACCGAGCCCAGGTCGTACAGGGACCTCCCCATAAGATACGGGGAGCTCGGACTCGTGCACAGGCATGAGAAGTCCGGAACCCTCCACGGCCTCTTCCGCGTGAGGTGCTTCACCCAGGACGATGCGCACCTGTACATGACTCCCGACATGATCGAGAGCGAGATCGAGGGCGTCGTCCGCCTGATCGACGAGGTCTACAGCAAGTTCGGATTCAAGTACCACGTGGAGCTCTCCACGCGTCCCGACGACAGCATGGGCTCCGACGAGGACTGGGAGAACGCCACCAACGCGCTGATGAACGCGCTGAAGACCATGGGCATCGACTACGTTGTCAACGAGGGCGACGGCGCGTTCTACGGCCCCAAGATCGACTTCCACCTCGAGGACTCCCTCGGAAGGACCTGGCAGTGCGGAACCATCCAGCTGGACTTCCAGATGCCCCAGAGGTTCGACCTCGAGTACACCGGCGCGGACGGCGCCAAGCACAGGCCCGTCATGGTCCACCGCGTCATCTTCGGATCGATCGAGAGGTTCATGGGAATCCTCATCGAGCACTACGCGGGCAAGTTCCCCGTATGGCTCGCGCCCGTGCAGGTCAAGATCCTCTCCGTCTCGGAGAAGTCCTTCGCGTACGCCAAGGAGGTCTTCGACAGGATGAAGGATGCCGGCGTCAGGGTGCAGCTCGACAACAGCGATGAGAAGATCGGCTACAAGATCCGCCAGGCTCAGCTCCAGAAGGTCCCGTACATGCTGGTGCTCGGAGAGAAGGAGGCCGAGGACGGATCCATCGTCACGGTGAGGACCCGCGACGGCAAGGACCTCGGACAGGCGCAGACCGATATGTTCATAGCGCATGTCCTCAAGCAGAACGCGTTCAGGAACGACGACATCTGAGTCGAATCATTTTTCTGGCCGGCGGTTCCACAAAGCCGCCGGCCGCCCATGTGCCAGTCTCCGGGTTCCGGGGGATGGGGTTAACGCTCGCGTGCGCACGCGCTAAACTGGGGGGACATTTTATATCAGAACCGCGTGGGGACCTCCAGTACCATGACAGCGACCGCAACCAATTATGCGCTGAAGAAGGGTCTTCCCAAGAAGACCCGCTCTATATGCCCCGTGTGCGGCAAGATCCTCGAAGCGGATCTCTATGCCAAGGACGGCAAGGTCCTGATGGATAAGACCTGTCCCGAGCACGGGAAGTTCTCCGATGTCTACTGGTCTGACGTGGACCTGTACCTCAAGGCCGAGAAGTTCGCCTACGACGGAATAGGGCTCCACAACTCCATGGACCAGACCCTCAAGAGCGGAGAGGACGATTCGGTGCACATAGTCATCGACGGTCAGAGGATCGACATGCTCTCATGCTCCGGACTCGCCAACCTGGATCTCACCAACAGGTGCAACATGAACTGCCCCATCTGCTTCGCCAACGCGAACGATGCAGGGTATGTCTACGAGCCTACCTACGACCAGGTCCACGAGATGATGGTCACGCTCCGTTCCGAGAAGCCGATCAAATGCACTGCCATCCAGTTCGCCGGCGGAGAGCCCACGGTCTACCCCAGGTTCGTCGACGTCGTCGCCGATGCCAAGAAGCTCGGATTCGCCCAGGTGCAGGTCGCAACTAACGGTATCAAGTTCGCTAGGGACTACGAGTTCCTCAAGGCATGCAAGGAGGCCGGTCTGAACACGATCTACCTCCAGTTCGACGGTCTCACAGACGACATCTATCTGCGCTCCCGCGGACGCAAGATGATGGCAGTGAAGATGGGCGTCATCGAGAACTGCAGAAAGCTCGTCAAGGACGGACTCAAGTCCCCGTCCATCGTTCTGGTCCCCGTCGTGGGCAAGGGAATGAACGACGACATCATCGGAGACATAATCCGCTTCGCATTCGAGAACTCGGATGTCATCCGCGGAGTGAACTTCCAGCCAATCGCATTCACAGGAAGGGTCACCAACGAGGAGGTCGCGTCCGGAAGGTTCACCCTCCCCGATCTCGTCGATGCCGTGGACAAGCAGACCGGCTTCGCCAACAAGGACGACTGGTATCCTGTCCCCGTGGTCGCGCCCATCTCCAGTTTCGCGTCCATCATCCTCGGTCAGAACAAGGTCACCTTCACCACCCATCCCCACTGCGGGATCGCCACCTACCTCTTCCAGGATGCCAAGGGCAATGTCGTGCCCTTCCCCAGGTTCGTGGATGTCGAACGCTTCTCCGCCGGACTCTACGAGATCGACGCCAAGGCTCAGAACTCCAGGTTCAAGAAGCTCTACGTCGCGAAGCTCGTCAAGCTGCTCAACAGCTGCGTCGACGAATCCAAGATGCCCGAGGGCCTGACCAAGAAGACGTTCGTGGAGCTCATCAAGGACGTCATGTCCGACAAATCCAAGGATACTCTTGCGGCCTTCTCGTGGAAGATGATGCTCGTCGCGGGCATGCACTTCCAGGACGGCTACAACTACGATATCGAGAGGGTAAGGAGGTGCGGAGTGCACTACATCACGCCGGACCTCAGGGTCATCCCGTTCTGTGCCTACAATTCCGGACCGGAGTTCAGGAAGGGCGTGGAGGAGAAGTTCTCCGTTCCTCTCGCCGAGTGGAAGAAGACCCATGCCAAGGAAGCGGAGGAGCTCGCAGCCGCGCTCATCGTCCCCAAGGACGAGCAGGCGGACGAGCCTTCCAAGGAGTGATTAGGATGATAGTGGATCTCAACAAATGCCTGCACTGCGGAGGATGCGTGGGCTCCTGCCCTCAGAACGCCATCTTCCTGAACGACTTCGTTCTCGAATTCAACAGCGACTGCACCAGGTGCGGACGCTGCGTCAAGCTCTGCCCCGTGTCCGCGCTCTCGCTGGAGGCCCGTGCATGAGGACCATCGAGTGCGATGTCGTTGTTGTCGGAGCCGGACCCGGCGGAAGCATGGCCGCGAGGTACTGCGCCGAGGGCGGTCTCGACACCGTGCTGATCGAGAAGAAGGCCGAGATCGGAGCGCCTCTCAGGTGCGCCGAGGGAGTATCCAAGAAGTGGCTCCAGGAGGTCGACATCGAACCGGATCCCTCGTGGATACGCGGAGACATGAAGGGCGCGATCATCAAGTCCCCTCAGGGAACGACGTTCCAGCTCGACGAGTCCAAGGCCGGAGCCGAGGTCGGATACGTGCTCGAGAGGCACCTCTTCGACAAGGCGCTCGCCAGGAAGGCCGCCGAGGCCGGAGCCAAGATCATGCTCCGCACGTCCTGCACCGGAGTCATCCGCGAGAAGGGCGAGATCGTCGGAATCACCGCGAGGAGCATGGGCGAGGAGATCGAGATCCGCGCCAAGTGCGTCGTCGCCGCCGACGGATACGAGAGTCAGGTCGGAAGGTGGGCCGGCATCGACACCAACCTCAAGCTCAGCGATATCGACTCCTGCATCCAGTACAGGATGTGCAACATCGACGTCGCCCCCGACTACTGCGAGTTCGTCATCGGGTCCGTCGCACCCGGAGGATACATCTGGATCTTCCCCAAGGGCAACGGAGTCGCCAATGTCGGAATCGGCGTCATGGGAAGGCTCTGCAAGGGAGACGGGGATGCCAAGCGCTACCTGGACGACTTCATCGCCAAGGACCCCCGCCTGAACAAGGGCCAGTGCCTCGAGATCATGGGCGGATTCGTCTCCACGTGCCCCGGTCTCGACTGCTCCGTGGACGACAGGATCGTCCTCGTAGGAGATGCCGCCAGGATCATCGACCCGATCACCGGAGGAGGCATAGCTCACGCATGCCGCACCGGGATGTACGCTGGAAAGGTCCTTTCCGACTGCGCCAAGAAGGGCGACTTCTCCAAGAAGGCGCTCATGGCCTACGACAAGATGTGGCGCGACAGGATGGAGGACAAGCTCTTCAGGAACTTCATGGCGAAGGAGAAGCTCGCTTCCCTGGATGATGAGACCATCGACGAGCTCATCAAGATGATCAAGACCGCCGACATCGGCGAGGTCAACGTCTACAACCTCCTCAAGGCCGTCAAGGAGAAGTTCCCCCAGGTCGTCGAGGGATTCGAGGACCTGATCTGAAACCTAGGGGCTCAGGCCCCTTTTTCATTTTTTGAGCGGGATCCTGTGGAATACTGTCGATTCGGGATATCCTGCCGCCATCGCGACGAGTTCCGCTATATGGACCGTCGGAAGGCCTTCCGGCTGCGAATCGTATTTGACGAAGCACATCGGACAGCCGACGACTATCATCTCCGCGCCCTCGCATTCCTTCTCGCGTTCCGCCATGAGGTCCCTGTTCACCGGGGCGTTCTTTCCGCAGCATCCGATGGACGAGTTGACCACGACGCAGTTCATCCTCTCGAGAACGGATTTCATCTGCTTGCGGAGATGTTCGGCGGAGCAGCCCGGTTCCATTCCCACCTTCACGGGCTCGTCGAACGAGGGAAGCGAATCGAGATGGGAATGGAGGTAGCCTATGATGTGGAATACCCCGTCATCCACCTTCTCCAGCTCCTCGCTGCAACCTGCACACAGCGTTACGATGTCTCTGCCATCCGCTCCTTCGCAGGATCTCTTCCTGATCGCCCTCTTCTCGATCTCGGACATAGCCATGAACTGCACGGGGTGAAGGCAGCAGACTTCTCCAGGGAGCCGCGATGCGCGGACGCCGATGGCATCCATGGCCTTCGAGGCAGCGTATTCGATGAACGGGGCCATGCTGTTGACCACGCATCCGAGCATGACGTACGCGTCGTTGCCATCCCATTCCGGTTCGACGCATCTGTCCTCTGCCGGAGGGCGGACGAAGCCGGTCTTCAGGAATGTCTCGGATACCGACATGCCCTTCTCGATGTAGATCATATCACGTATGACAGTGAAGGGATCCGATCTGCGGCATGCCCTGGAGCAGTTCCCGCACATGATGCATTGATCGAGATCCTCCTCTCCGCCGGCCATGACCTCCATAGGGTCGATCCCGCCATGCTTGAAGGAGGGGCAGACCCTTTCGCAGTTCCCGCACATTATGCAGGTCTGTCTGATCTTTTCGATCTCCTGTTCGAGCGTTCTGTTCATCTGATGGTCACCTGCATCTCGGGCGGGCGCGGTTCCATCGAAGCGCCCCTGCAGCCTGTCTTGACCACGTACGGGGTTCCTCCGCGGGACCTTATGGCTTCGCATACCTTCTCGGGTTCGTCGGTCAAGGCGACCATGCATCCTCCGCCTCCCGATCCGGTCAGTTTGGCGCCGTAGGAGTAGGGCAGTGCCGCGTTCACCAGCTTGTTCAGTTGGGTGCAGGAGACGCCCAGGATGGACAGGAGCTTGTGATCCTGCGTCATCAGGCGTCCGAGTCTCTCCACATCGTTCCTGCGCAAGGCGTCGCCTCCTTCCACGGTGACATCGGCTATATCGTCCACGACCTCGCAGGCGAAGTGGCTGCGTTCCATGTAGCGGCGCACCTTGTCTACCTGAGGGCCCGTAGGGGCGCGGATCCCGGTGTTCCCTATGACGAACGTCATCTCGGGTGTCTTCAGATCGTTGAACCGCCAGGTCCTGCCGTTGCGTTCGACCTTCCATAGGAACTTCCCCTGCGGATCGGGCATGTTGATCGACAATCCTCCTCCGTGGACGCTCGTGGAAGCGTCCATAGGACTGCCGTTGCCCTGGGCGTAGTACTCGGCGTCGTAGGCCTCCCTCATGATCTGCTCCTCTGTGAGATGTATCCCCTCCAGGGAGGCGAGGGCCATGGCCATGGATGCGCTCAGAGCCGCGGAGGATCCCATTCCGGATCCCACCGGTATCTCGCTGTACGTGAGCATGTCTATGGCGTGGCGCAGGTCGCGGGTGAGATGGCGGATATGGGCCTGTCTGCGGAAGTCCAGCTTCTCCCCGTTCATCGTGTTCCACGGGGATCTGCGGACCGCCACGGTCATCCTGAGGTCGACTGCCAGGGTTATAGCGGGCTTCCCGTACACGACGGAATGCTCCCCCAGGATGACGAACTTCCCGGGGGCCGAAGCGGTATGCCATTCGGACTTCATCCGTCCAGACCGTACCTTCTGGTCTCTTCGGAAATCGCGTCGTTCGGGTTGCGACCGTTGAGCTTCGGCTGAGCGATGGTCCACCAGTACTCTTCCATGTCGTTGAGCCTGCGGTCGTAGTCCTCGTCGGACTCCCCTTCGTTGCGCTCGACCTTCATGAGGGCCTTGGAGAGCTCGCCGAAGAGGTCCACTTCGAACTTCTTGTTCACGAGGCACATGCCGATGTATCCGTCAAGGCATGCGCAGAGCTCCTCGCGCGCATCGGCGTCGAGGGACTCCATGACCATGTCGAGCACGCTGTTGGCAGTCATCTTGAAGATGAGCATGTGCTTGGCCTCGTCCGGAAGCTCGGTCTCGGACATTATGGTCTCCATCATCTCCTTGCTGAAGAGATCGGAGATCGCCGACGTCCTGTTGGGGTTCTTGCCGAAGGTGCGCTCGACGTGCTCCTTCTCGGGATCCACCGGCTCGGTCTCTCCGAACAGTCCTGCGTTGGGGTCTATTTCGTCTGCCATGCTATCACTTCTTGCGGGTCATGACGTCCGATAATATGTCCATTCCCCTTCCGATCTTCTCCTCGTCGGCCGCGTAGGAGAATCTCAGGTGCCCCTCGCCGTAGGTTCCGAACGCCGATCCCGGCGTGCAGATGAGGCCGGCACGGGCCAACTCGTTGGCCAGGTCCTGGGACGGGATGTCCTGGGAGTACGAGGGGAAGGCATAGAACGCGCCCTTCGGGGGTTCGATATGCATGCCTTCGATCTCGTTGATCCTCCTGCAGATCAGATCGCGCCTGCCCTTGAACACCTTGCGGGCATTGTCCAGATAGGGACCCATGTGGGGGAGGGCGTTGAGGATGCCGTACATCGCGGGCATGTTCGGGCTGGCGCATACGTGGTACTGCATCTTGATGAGCGATTCCATCATGTCGTCGTTGGCGAAGACGAAGCCCATCCTCCAGCCCGTGACGGCCATCATCTTGGAGAATCCGTTGACGACGACTGCGCACTCGGGGCTGTCCATGAACGAGACGTGGTTCCCCTCGTAGATGAACTCGCAGTAGACCTCGTCCGAGAGTATGGTGATGTCGTGCTCCCATGCAAGATCGATGAGCTCGTCCTTGGATTCCTGGGTGAGGACGCCTCCGGTGGGATTGG
>ERZ808246.828-NODE-828-length-24369-cov-6.680842_pt1 | contig 24369 bp, 23 predicted proteins | sample MGYA00521083_ERZ808246 | MGnify/ENA primary metagenome ERZ808246 (study PRJEB31516, sample SAMN03275577) | gut metagenome | biome: mammalia-associated habitat; material: feces | host: Papio cynocephalus | place: Kenya | collected 2012-07-07 ... | reverse complement strand
CCGACCCGCAGGGAGACAGGTGGCGCGCAGCGCCGGATGAGGGGTCCCTCGTCCCCCGTCCCCGCCCGCAGGCGAAAAATAGCCTTCCCCCTGAGGGGTCCGCGGTATTGAATGCACCCCTCAAGCCTTCCCCTTGAGGGGAAGGTGGCACGGCGAAGCCGTGACGGATGAGGTGTAGCCGCGCAGCGGCGTAAAACGCCCCGTCCCGCCCGCAGGCGAAAAAATTGCCTTCCCCTCGAGGGGAAGGTGGCGCGGCGCAGCCGTGACGGATGAGGTGTAGCCGCGCAGCGGCGTAAAGGTCCCTTTGTCCCGCCCGCAGGCGAAAAAATTGCCTTCCCCTCGAGGGGAAGGTGGCGCGGCGCAGCCGTGACGGATGAGGTGTTACCCCCGCCCCAACTTCCATTTCCTGTCAAAATTTCCCCATTTCCATTCCCGGCAACAGAAAAAATGTGTAAAAATTCCATAAAAAGACTGGACAAACGGTGTGACTGTGCTATAATCTGACTATCCGCAGAGGTACCTCTGCATTAGCGTTTTAATGGTTATTAAAACGAGCGCCCCTGCGGAAATCTAAAACAACGGGGAATGAACAATGAAAAAAGTATTAGCAACCATTCTGGCCTTGGTCATGGCGCTGAGCCTGTGCAGCGTCAGCTGGGCGACGGAGACACAAGTCAAGGGAACAGAGAATAACCCATATGACCTGAATGAGTTTAATCAGCTGACGCGCGAAGGTTATAAAAACGCACAGCAAGCCAGCGGTGGTATACTTTATGTGAGTGTCGGTAATTTTACCTACGCGGAGGGGAGTCCCTTTGTGCTGGGTAATGGTGTCCGGAACGACACTCCGGGCCAGAGCCCGGACCATAGCAAGATGAACGCTTACGGGGAAAATGGTTATAAGGGCGAGGGCAATGATGGTGCTAACGGGCATAAGGTGATTTTTGTTGGCGGCACTATTACCAGTGGAGCCACAGGTTACACGAGTATCGACGATATCCCTGCCGCTGCGAATCTTTTGCTTGCGGTTCCTGCTTACACAGATGTGGAGTTTAAGGGCGTTACATTCAATAATGTTTTCCGTTTTGACTATCAGCTGTATACCTCTCCTTGGAGTGTGCTGGGTGAGGTAAAGTTTAGCAATTGTAAATTTAATGGCCTTGTTATTGGAGCAATATCTGCTGGCAAGGTGACGTTTGATACCTGCACATTTACGGATTATAAGAATACCGAAAGCCCCAATAATTCCAATCCTATTTGGATCCGCCCTTCTGTCGGGAACTGGACACCGGATGACAATAAGGGCCAGGGCGCTGAATTTATGGCGCTGACGAATATTAAGTTTGACAACTGTACTGTGACCAGCACCCGCCCCGTCAAATTTGAGTATGTCGGTTTGTGGAATGATGCGGGTGCCACTGTCAGTGCGTCCGGCAATAAGTTTGAAATGCTTCCGGGTGACAAGTATACCAAGAATGAGGGAGACGTCGATAAGAATGCTGCTTTTATGATTTCTTTGCAAGAGGGAAAGCCTCAAAAGTGCAACGATGTTAATATCAGCAACAACACGCTGATAACTAAGGATGGCGTACACCAGCAGCTGCTTGCGCTGTTTAATGGCCATATGTCCTTGGCGGATGGTGCCAAGATCACGTTCAGCAACAACAAGGACAGCAAGGACGACCTGCTTTCCGGTACGGAGCTTGCAGATGCTTGGAAGGGGGCTAAGGCGGCCGATACTGATAAAACAAAGGTGACTACGCTCGTCAACGATACGAGCAAGGTTGCCGGCAATGTTCCTACGACCGTGACCATCACGGACGCCAACGGTTTTACCAAGCAGTACGCCAATCTGCAGGATGCCGTGGATGATGCTGCGGATGGCGACAATGTCAACGTTATCGCTGCCGGTGCGGGCAATGCGACTTTCAGCGATAGCAAAACTATTCGGGTATCCAACAACAGTGCTGAGGCTGTGACCGTCAATGGCAACACGGTTGCGGCCGGTAAGGCCGAAACGGCCAAGCCTGCCCCCACCCCCTCCACCGGCGGCTATTACTACTACCCCTCCACGCCCAGCATCACCGCTGAGCTGAACGGCTCCAATAAGTCCGCCACGGATTATACCTCCGGCGACTACGGCCTGGTGTTCCGCTCCACCGCGGCGTTCAGCACCTTCCAGGGCGTCCAGGTGGACGGCAAGACCCTTGCCAAGTCCAACTACACCGCTGAAGAGGGTTCCACCGTGGTGTACCTCAAGGCCGCGTACCTGAAGACGCTGGCGGCGGGCAAGCACACGGTGACCATCCTGTCCACCTCCGGCAACACCAGCATGGACTTCACCATCGGCGGCAAGAGCGACTCTCCCAAGACCTTCGATGCCGGCATCGGCGTCTACGCCGTGACGGCTGTCCTGTCCGTCACCGGCATGGCCTGGACCGCCAAAAAGCGTCACTGAGAGCAAAAAAAGAAAGCCCTTACGGGCTTTCTTTTTTTGCCCCGGCCGGGGCAAAAAAGGAGCACCCTGCCGGGTGCTCTCTTTTAATCAACGATATCCACAGACACCTTGGCGCCGGTGCGCTGGGCGTAGGAACGGATCACGGTGCGTATCTCCTTGGCGATACGGCCCTGACGTCCGATGACCTTGCCCATGTCCTCCGGCGCGACGCGAAGCTGAAGCGTCAGCTCGTCACCGTTTTCCACCTCGGTCACGCTGACCTGCTCCGGGTGCTCCACAAGGTTCTGCGCGATATACAGCAGCAGATCCTTCATGGCGCGCTCCCGACTTACAGTACGTCGACCTTCTTCAGCAGGGCGCGGACGGTATCGGTGGGCTGGGCGCCGGTCTTGATCCACTCGCGGGCGCGGTCGGCATCGATGCTGATCTTGGCGGGGGAGACGCAGGGATCGTAGGTGCCGATCTCCTCGATGAAGCGGCCGTCGCGGGGATAGCGGGAATCGGCGACGACGACGCGGTAATAGGGGGCCTTCTTAGCGCCCATTCTTCTCAGACGAATTTTAACCATTGTTGTGTTCCTCCATGTAAATTAAATGTTTTATATCTGTTAAATGCGATTGCACTTACACACCGTTTTTGTGTAGCGGATGTTTCACGTTACGATCACGAACATTATGCTTTAGTTCGCCTTTTGTTCGCTTTTGTTCGGCTTTGTTCGCTTTATTTCAGTCGCTTTTTTCTTCCGAAGCCGTGCATGGCGCCCCGGGCCACCTTGCCGCCGAAGCCGCCGCCCATCAGGCCGCCCAGCCCGCGCATACCGCCGCCCTTGGTCATGGCCTTCGTCATCTGCTGCAGCATCTCAAAGGACTTCAGCAGCCGGTTGACATCCACCACCTCCAGCCCACAGCCGGCGGCGATGCGCTTTTTGCGGCTGGCGTTGAGGATCTGCGGATTTTCGCGCTCCAGCGGGGTCATGGACTGGATAATGGCCTTATTGTGGGCCATCTGCTTCTCGTCGATCTGGCTGGGGTCGAAGCCCTTGGCCATGCCGCCGGGAAGCATATCGGCGATCTGGCTCAGGTCGCCCATGCTTTGCAGCTGTTCCATCTGATCCAGATAATCAGAAAGGGTCAGCCGGTTCTTGCGGAGCTTTTCCTCCAGCTTTTTCGCCTGTTTTTCGTCGTACTGCTGCTCGGCCTTCTCAATGAACGTGAGCATATCGCCCATGCCCAGGATACGCCCGGCCATGCGGTCAGGGTGGAAAGGCTCGATCATGTCCAGCTTTTCGCCGGTACCCACGAACTTGATGGGCTTGCCGGTGACGGCCCGGATGGACAGGGCAGCACCGCCGCGGGCGTCGCCGTCCAACTTGGTCAGCAGCACACCGTCGATGCCCAGCGCGTCGTCAAAGGCCTTGGCGGCGTTGACCGCGTCCTGGCCGGTCATGGCGTCCACTACAAGGAGTATCTCGTTGGGATGAACGGCAGCCTTGACGGCCTTCAGCTCGTCCATCAGCGCCTCGTCGATGTGCAGACGGCCGGCGGTGTCCAGAAAGACGATGTCGTGGCCGTGGTCGGCGGCGTACTTCACCGCCTCCTTGGCGATAGTCACCGGGTCGATCTGGCCCATCTCGAAGACGGGAATGTCCAGCTGCTTGCCCACCACCTGCAGCTGGTTGATGGCGGCGGGACGGTACACGTCGCAGGCCACCAGCAGGGGGCGCTTGCCGAAGCTGCGGCGCATGAGCCCCGCCAGCTTGGCGCCGTTGGTGGTTTTACCGGCGCCCTGCAGACCCACCATCATCACAACGGTGGGGCCCTTGGAGGCGGTGGTCAGACGGGCGTTGGTGCCGCCCATCAGCGCCGTCAGCTCCTGGTTGACGATCTTGATGATCTGCTGGGCGGGGGTCAGGCTGTCCAGCACATCGGTGCCGACGCACTTTTCGGTGACGTCCGCCACGAAGTCCTTGACGACCTTATAGCTGACATCGGCCTCCAGCAGGGCCAGACGCACCTCGCGCATACCCTCGCGGACATCGCTCTCGGTAAGGCGGCCCTTGCCGCGCAAGCGCTTGAATACGCCGTTCAGTTTTTCACTCAGTCCCTCAAATGCCATGGGTCGTTACTCCTTCAGGGCGGCGGCAGCGTCCAAGATCGTCTCCGCCAGCTCCTCCAACCGGGGGTTTTCGTACTGCCGGTAGTTGATGGTTTTAATGTCTCCGGCAGCGGTGATGATACGGTCCACGTGCTGCTGCATCTGCAAAAAGCGGCGGACCAGGCCGGTCTTGTCCTCCAGCTCGGTCATGGCGTTCTCCGCGCGGACGATCACGTCCCGCACGCCCTGCCGGGAAATGCCGCAGTTCTCCGCGATCTCTGCCAGGGACAGGTCCTCATTATAGTACAGGTCGAACAGCTCACGCTGCCGTGGGGTCAGGATATCGCCGTAAAAATCGAACAGCATGGTCATGCGGTATGTCTGGTTTTTCACGGTGCGGCCTCCTTCTGTAAAGTTATACACCTTTACAACATCGAATATCATACACGATTTCGGGGGAAATGTCAAGGCGAAAAATGGAGCTGCGGAAAAAATATTCCCCCCGGCGAAAGCCAGGGGGAACAGAGGGTGAGATCAGTGCTTCAAGCGCTTGTCGCACCGCTTGCTGAGCCAGGTGCCCACGCTCTGGAACAGCTGCACCAGCAGGATCAGAATGATCACCGCCACCAGCATTACCAGGTACTTATAGCGATAGTAGCCGTAGTCGATGGCGATCTTGCCCAGGCCGCCGCCGCCGATGATGCCACTCATGGCGGAGTAGCCCAGAATGGTGGTCAGCGCGATGGTGACATTCTGGATCAGGGAGGGAACGCTCTCGGGGATCATTACCTTGCAGATGATCTGCATGGGGGTGGCGCCCATGCTCTGGGCGGCCTCGATGATGTTGCCGTCCACCTCGCGGAGACTGCTCTCCACCAGACGCGCCACAAAGGGGAACGCCGCCGCCACCAGCGGAACGATGGTGGCCGTGGTGCCCACCGCCGTGCCGATCAGCAGACGGGAGAGGGGGAAGACCATGATCATCAGGATCAGGAAGGGGATGGAACGCAGCAGATTGATGATGACATTGATGACCTGCATCAGCCAGCGGGGCAGGGGCAGCACGCCGTTTTTCTCGCCGGCCACCAGCAGCACGCCCAGCGGCAGACCCAGCACCAGCGACAGGGCGGTGCTGACCACGGTGACGTAGAACGTCTCCCAGATCGCCACGGGCAGGGAGGGCAGCACGCTCATCAGATCCTGTATGGACTGGGCGGAGAATATGTTACTGTACATGGCTGTCCACCTCCTCTACCTGTACGTTGGCCACATTGTGAATGAAGGCCACGGCCTTGTCGAACTGTGCGCTGGGGATGCCCAGCATCATGCTGCCGTATACCGTCTCGGACAGCTTCTGGGTGCTGGCGGAGATAACGTTGCAGAAGATGTTTTCCTCCGCCGCCAGCCGCGCGATCAGGGGGATGCTGGTGGTCTTGCTGTCCTTGAACACCAGCCGCACCAGCCTTTCGTCCTGGGGATTGTACACCTGCGCGTCCGCGCCGCCGGGGAACACCAGCCGCCGCCCGGCCTCGGACTTGGGCGCGGCGAACACGGTGCCCACCATGCCGGACTCGGCCACGCAGCCCTCGTCCAGAATGGCCACGTGGGAGCAGACCTCCTTTACCACGCTCATCTGATGGGTGATGATGACCACGGTGATGTTCAGCTTCCGGTTGATGTCCCGGATCAGCTCCAGTATCTGCCGGGTGGTCTTGGGGTCAAGGGCGCTGGTGGCCTCGTCACACAGCAGTACCTTGGGGTCGGTGGCCAGGGCGCGGGCGATGGCCACGCGCTGCTGCTGTCCGCCGGACAGCTGGGCGGGATAGGCCTCGGCCTTGTCGGGCAGACCCACCAGCTCCAGCAGCTCGCGCCCGCGCTTCTCCGCGTCGGCTCTCTTTACCCCGGAGATCTCCATGGGGAAGCACACGTTACGCAGGCAGGTGCGCTGCATCAGCAGATTGAAGTGCTGGAAGATCATGGTAATGTTCCGGCGGGCGGCGCGCAGCTGGACGGGGGTCATGGTGTCCAGCCTCTGGCCGTCCACGATGATCTCGCCTTTTGTGGGGCGCTCCAGCAGGTTGATGCAGCGCACCAGCGTGCTCTTGCCCGCGCCGGACATACCGATAATGCCGTAGATGTCTCCATCCTCAATGGTCAGGGACACATCCTTCAATGCGTCCACGCCTCCGTTGGCACCGGAGTCGTATGTCTTGCTTACGTGTTTCAGTTCTATCACGACGGCGTTCCTCGTTTCTGTTTAATTCGCGCTGTTTCCTTTCTGCATCCCCCGCGCCCTGGCGGGAGCTCCGGAAAAGAAACCGGGCGTTTCGCATCGTCCTGTTTCCGCGGTGTTCCCCGCCCTGTGCAGGGCGGGGAACACGCGAGGGGGGAGAGGAGGGTAAAATCCTGTTGTTTTATGTTACTGGGCGGAGGTGCTCAGCGCGTCCAGCGTGGTCTGCTTGCCGCCGTACAGACCCATGGGCTCCACGTGGATGGCGGCGATGGAGGCGATGTGGGTGCCGTTCTGGGCGTTGAAATCCTCCAGATAGGGCAGGTGCTGGAAGTAGTTGGCGTCCACGGTGCCGTCGTCCACCACGGTGTTGGGCACAACATAGTCGTTGTAGACCTGAATGTCCAGCGTAATGTCCTTGGCGGCCAGGATCTCCTTGGCGACCTCCAGGATCTCGGCGTGGGGCGTGGGGGAGGCGGCCACGGTAATGGTCTCGCCCTTCAGGGCGTCGTAGTCCACGGAGGCGTCATAGCCGTCGGTGGGGTTCTCCACCACGGAGACAACAGAGCCGGCATACTTCTCAGCGATGAAGTCGGCCACCTGCTGGCTCTCCAGGGCGGCCTTCAGAGCCAGCGCCTTGGGAGAAGTCTCGTTGCCCTCCTTCACCGCCAGAATGTTGGCGTAAGCGGAGGCGCTGCCCTCGATGAGCAGGGAGTCATTCACGGGGTTCAGGCCGGCGTTGATGGCGTAGTTGCTGTTGATGACGGCGTAGTCCACGTCGGGCAGCAGGTTGGGCAGCTGGGCGGCCTCAGCCTCCACGATCTCCACGTTGTACGGATTTTCCACGATGTCGTTCTTGGTGGCGGTGATGCCCACGCCGTCCTTCAGCTTGATGATGCCGTTCTCCTGCAGCAGCAGCAGGGCGCGGGCCTCGTTGGTGGTGTCGTTGGGCACGCCGATCTTGATGGTGGTGGCAGCAGCGTCGCCGCCGTTGTCGTCGGTCTTGCTGCCGCAGGCAGCCAGGCTCAGGGCCAGCACGGCGGCCAGGGCCAGGGTGATGATCTTGGTCAAAGTGTTGTGTTTCATGTTCGCAGTCTCCTTTGAAATGATTAAACTTGGTTGGTTACGGATTTTTATCTCAGCACCGCCGCCCGGCCGGAACGGCGGTACATAAGCAAAACAAAAACAGCGGCTGGTCATCACTGACCCTCCGCTGTCTGCTCACACATCGGCTTTTGCAAGCCGTCAAACAGTTTTCGGAAAGCTGATGACCTTTTCGGCGCGACGAAACATGCACATGGACATCATACCCATGCACATCTCGCACATCATCATGGTGACGTTACGCTTCATGTCGGCTTTCCTCCTCGCTGTGATTTTCCCTGCCGGGATGGTGGCATAATACGCCCTTAACGCGCCGTTGTCAACCCTTTTTTCGCCTTTCTGCGTTTTTTACAAAAAACCTACAGGACTGGTATGTGATTTCGTGTATTTTGGTTATTTGACTATTGGGGCTTGCATGGAGCACAATATGTGGTATAATTGTTGACGCAATAATACAATACGTGGGGAGAGATGGGCGTGACATCCAAGGTTTTCGACTATATTGCCATGGAGCAGCGGCGGCAGGAAACGACGGTGGAGCTGATCGCCAGCGAGAATTTCACCAGCGAGGCGGTATGCCGCGCCGTGGGCAGCTGCCTGACCAACAAGTATTCCGAGGGGTATCCCGCCCACCGGGAGATGGGAAATCAGGGGCGCTACTACGGCGGCTGCCAGGTGGTGGACGAGCTGGAGACGTACTGCATCGCCAAGTGGAGGGAGGTATTTCACACCGACTACCACGTGAATGTGCAGCCTCACAGCGGCACCTCCGCCAATCTGGCGGCGTATATGGCGCTGCTGCAGCCGGGAGACCGGATCCTGTCCATGAGTCTGGCCAACGGTGGGCACCTGTCCCACGGACTGCCGGTAAATGCCTCTGGTAGGCTGTATGACATAGCGGCCTACGATGTGGACGAAAACGGCCTGATCGACTATGACGGGATGGAGAGGCTTGCGCGGGAGCTGAAGCCGCGGCTGATCATTGCAGGAGCGTCGGCCTACAGCCGGACCATCGACTTTGCGCGCTTTGCCCGGGCGGCGCAGGCGGCGGGGGCGTATTTCATGGCGGACATCGCCCACATTGCCGGGCTGGTGGCGGCGGGGGAGCACCCCAGCCCCTTCGGGCTGGCGGATGTGGTCACGACCACGACGCACAAGACGCTGCGCGGCCCGCGGGGCGGACTGATCTTCTGCCGGCCGGAGCTGGCGAAAAAGGTGGACAGCGCCGTATTTCCCGGTATGCAGGGCGGCCCTTTGCAGCACGTGATCGCCGGCAAGGCGGTGGCCGCGGAGGAGGCGCTGACCCCGGAGTACCGGGCGTATATCCATCGTGTGGTGGTCAACTGCAGGGCGATGGCCGCGGAGTTCACGGCTATGGGCTACAAGGTCGTTACCGGCGGCACGGACAACCATCTGTTTTTGCTGGATCTGACGGATACCGGACTTACCGGACGTGAGGTACAGGAGGAATTGGACCGCTGCGGTATTACGCTGAACAAGAACTGCGTTCCCGGGGACAAACGCTCGCCGTTCCAGACCAGCGGCGTCCGCATCGGGACAGCGGCTATGACCACCAGAGGCTACACGGCGGAGGACTTCTGCAGGACGGCGCGCCGTATCGACGAGGTCATACGGCGGATGACGGCGGAAAAAAACGATCCGCGGATATAACAAAAAGCCCCACGTCAGTGGGGCTTTTTGCGTTTAGCCTGCGGTTTTACGCAGGACGCTTCGCAGGAACAGCGCCGCCATCACGGCGCAGAGCGCCTCGGAGATCAGCGGCGCGTACCAGATGGCGCTGCCGCCTGCCGTGAAGGCCAGCAGCACCAGCGCACCGGCCTGGAAGAGCAGGCCGCGGCCCACGGAGATGCTGATGGCCGCCTTGGGCTGCTCTACCGCCGTCAGAAAGCCGCCCATGAGGATGTTGCCGCCCAGCAGCAGATAGCACAGACCGTAGCGCCGCAGGGCATCGGCGGAGTCCGCCACCAGCCACGGTTTTTCCGCGTCCAAGAATGTTCCGGCGATCTGCGGGGCAAAGACCATGACGGCCATGAAGATCACGGCGGTCATCACCGCTACGGACACCGCGCCATAGCGCAGGAGCCTGCGGCAGCCGGGGGCGTCCGCTTTGCCGTAGTGGTAGCTGACTAAGGGCTGGCTGCCCTGAGAGATACCCAGCATGGTGTTGATGATGAGGGTGTTGACATAGGCAATGATGGTGTAGCTGACCAGCCCGTCGTCACCCAGGCAGCGGAGAATGACGCGGTTAAACAGGAAGATCATCACGCCGTTGCACAGTTCGGTGACGCCGTCGGCGATGCCCAGCGGCAGCAGCCGTTTGTAGATGGTCCAGTCCATCCTGAATTTCACAAAATGGAAGGTGTTGTGCCCGCCCAGGAAGTGGCGCAGGTAGATGACGCAGGTCAGCAGCTGAGAAAGGCCTGTGGCCACCGCCGCGCCCCAGGTGCCCAGCTCCAGCAGGAAGATGGCGATGTAGTCCAGCACACAGTTGGTCAGGCAGCCGGTGATGACCGTCAATATGGCGATACGGGGATAGCCGTCTGTCTTTATCAGGACCTCCATGTTGTAGGAGACGATGAAGCACACGGCGAAGGGGGCCAGACCCCGCAGGTAGTCGACGGTGTGTTGATAGGTCACGCCCTCGGCCCCCAGCAGCACGGCAAAAGGCTCCGTGAACAGGAACACCAGTGCGGTGATGATCAGGCCGATACAGGTGAGCAGGACGGTGTTCTGTGAGAAGAGGCTGTTGGCCTTCTCACCCTGATCCTGTCCCAGATAGATGGCGATGATGGTGCTGGTGCCCACGGCAAAGATGATGCCGATGGAAAACAGCACATTGGTGAAGGGCACCGCCAGGTTCACCGCCGCCATGGCATACTCGCTCACACCCTTGGAGACCATCAGACCGTCCACGATGGAGTAGAGACTGAAGACCATCAGCGAGGCTACGGTGGCCGCGGCAAAATGCAGGAATTGCGACAGAAGGCTGCGCGCGTTGAGCATTTTCGATGAAATTCCTTTCTTCCCTTTTCGCGGCGGGCGTTCATACATACACCTGCCGCAACTCTATTCTAACGAAAAATACATCGGAAGTCAAATATACTTGCCGTTAAGAGCAAGAGAGTATATAATGAAAACCACAAGAAAAACTGGGAGGTATACCCTATGAAGCTCTATGTGATGGACGCTTTTGCCAATCAGATCTTCGGCGGAAACCAGGCGGGCGTGGCGCTGCCGGACCGGGAACTGCCCGATGAGACCATGCGGCAGATCGCCGCGGAGATGAAGCACTCGGAGACAGCCTTCATACATATGGAGCCGGACGGCTCCGTATCCCTGCGCTATTTCACCCCCGCCGGGGAGGTGGACCTGTGCGGCCACGCCACCGTGGCGTCCTTTGCCCTGCTGCGGCAGCTGGAGAAGATCGGCGACGGAGACCATATCGCCCACACAAAGGCCGGGGAGCTGAACATCACTGTCAGGGGCGGTACCGTTTGGATGGATATGGCGCCGCCGCAGCTGATCGGCGACATCCCGGCGGCGGAGCGCGCTGCGTTGTACGCCGCCTATGGCCTGACGGAGGCGGATTGCCCGGAGGGGTATATCCCGCGGATGGTGTCCACCGGTCTGGCGGACATTATGATGCCTGTCCGGGATCACGACACGCTCATGCAGGCGGTGCAGAACGCGCCGGTGGTCACGGAGCTGTCACGGAAGTACGACGTGACCGGCGTGCATATGTTCTGCCCGGGGCGTGACGGCGTGACGGCCTGGTGCAGCAACTACGCGCCCCTGTACGATATCCCGGAGGAGTGCGCCACCGGCACCAGCAACGGTGCGCTGACGTATTATCTTTACCTGCGGGGCGATGTGAAGCCGGAGCAGGAGAACGTGTTTTTGCAGGGCGAGCACATGGGCAGGCCCAGCGAGATACGCAGTATGCTGTATGAAAAGGACGGCGCCGTGACCATCCGTATCGGCGGCAGCGCGGTCATGAGCCTGGATTGTGAACTGAAGCTGTGAGCAAAAAAAGAAAGCCCTCGCGGGCTTTCTTTTTTTGCGGATATAGATCCACGCGAAGCGGGAACGGCTATCAGACGTAGCGCTGGGTGGTGACGTCGAACACGCCGCGGGTGGTGATGCGCAGGCTGGGGATCACCGGCAGGGCCATGAAGCTCAGGGTCATAAACGGGTCGATACCGGTGGACACACCCAGGTCGTAGGCAGCTTTTTTGGCGTTCTCCAGGTCGCGGTTCACGTTTATGAGGGTGTCGTCGGACATGATGCCGGCGATGGCCAGCAGCAGCTCACCCTTCACCTGACCGTTTTCCACCACGGTGATGCCGCCGTGCTGCTGCACGATGCGGTTGGCGGCGAAGGCCATGTCCTCCTCGTTGGTGCCCACCACGATGATGTTGTGGCTGTCGTGGCTGATGCTGGTGGCCACGGCGCCCCTTTGCAGGCCATAGCCCTTGATGTAGCCCAGACCGATATGGTGGGTGTTCTTGTGACGCTCGATAACGGCGATCTTCAGTATGTCGTAGTCCACGTCAATGCGGTCGGTATAGCCGCCGTCGGTGGTGGTGATCTCACCGTTGACCATGCCGATGACCGCGTGGGGTCGGCTGTCAGTAAAGTCGGCGGCGGTCAGCGGGGCCACATGGAAGGTGTCGTGGGCGCGGTTGACCAGATAGGGGTCGATCTCCGGGATGGGGAAGTCCGCTACCACGCCATGGTCTACCATCAGTACGCCGCGCTTGTAGACCTTTTCGATGTTGAAGTGCTCAAAGTCGTCGATGATGACGAAGTCCGCCAGATAGCCGGGTGCGATGGCGCCGCGGTTGTTCAGCAGGAAGTAGCGGGCGGCGTTGTGGCAGGCGGCCTTGATGGCGGTGATGGGATCGGCGCCCAGAGAGATGGCCTTTTTGACGATGTAGTCGATGTGACCCTTTTCCAGCAGGTCGTTGGGGTGCTTGTCATCGGTGCAGAACATACAGCGTTCCACATACTTGTCGCACAGCAGGGGGACCAGCGCTTCCAGATTGCGGGCGGCGGTGCCCTCGCGGATCATAATGAACTGACCGCGCTGGAGCTTTGCAATGGCGTCGTTCAGGTCGTGGCACTCGTGGTCGGAGTACACGCCGGCGGCGATGTAGGCGTTCAGGTCGTTGCCCACCAGGTCGGGGGCGTGGCCGTCGATCTTCTTGTGATGGGCCTGGCTGGCCACGATCTTCTCCACCACCTGGGGATCGCCGTTGATGGTACCCACGAAGTTCATCATCTCGGCCAGACCCTGTACACGGGGATGGTCATAGAAGCTGTCGATGGCCCGATAGTCCAGGTTGGCGCCGGACTCGTCCAGCGGCGTGGCCGGCACGCAGGAGGGCAGCATGAATCGCACGTCCACGGGTAGGTCCTCGGTGGCCTGGAGCATATACTCGATGCCGTCGGTGCCCATGACGTTGGCGATCTCGTGGGGGTCGGTGATGACGGTGGTGGTGCCGTGGGGCAGCACCGCCTTGGCAAACTCTGTGGGGCTGACCAGAGAACTCTCCAGATGAATGTGGGCGTCCACAAAACCGGGGAGGACGATCCTGCCGCCCATGTCCACCTCCGTATTGCCGCTGTATTCGCCCATGCCCACGATCAGGCCCTCGGCTACGGCGATGTCGCCGTGACACAGCTCGTTGGAGAATACGTTGACATAGGTGGCGTTTTTCAGCACCAGATCGGCCTTTTCGCGGCCGGCGGCCACGGCGATGACCCGCAGCTTTTTCGTCAGCTTCCGGTTGATCTTGCCGGCATAGCTCTCTTTTACTGCCATAATGGAACTGCTCCTTTCTCCCGTCCAAAGCATTAGTTTTGTTAATTCTACATATTACCACCGCTTATCGCAAAAGTCCATCCCCACGGGCCATAAAAAATGCGCGGCAGATGGCGGCAGTCATGCGGTTTTGCTAATGAGAACAAAAAAGAAGCGCCCGCAGGCGCTTCTTTTCACTTGATGCTGCCGTCGGCATTGAATACCGGAAGGACACCCAGGTACTTGATGTCCTTGCGGTCTGCCGCGCCGCCCTCGGCCAGCACGGCGATGCGGTCCACTACGGTGCCGCCGGCCATCTTCACCAGCTCCTCCATGGCGTGGAGGGAGCCGCCGGTGGAGATCACGTCGTCCATGAGGACGATGCGTTTGCCGCGGATCAGGTCGGCGTCGTCACGGCCCAGATACAGCTTCTGCACCCCGGCGGTGGTGATGGACTTATCCTCCACGTGCAGGGGATCGGGCATATAGGCCTTGGGGCCCTTGCGGGCGATAAAGTAATGCTTGGCGCCGCTTTGGCGGGCCATTTCGTGGATCAGGGGGATGGATTTGGCCTCGGCGGTGAACAGATAGTCATAGCTGTCTGCCTCCAGCATGGCCAGCATATCACGGGCGCAGGCCACAGTCAGCTCCGCGTCGCCAAAGCAGATGAAGGCGCCGATGTACAGGTCGTCCGTGACCTTACAGATAGGCAGCTCCCGGTGGAGCCCAGCGATGTCCATGGGGTAAACAGGCATGATACAAAACTCCTTCAAGCGGTCCTGCCCGCGGGCAGCCGCGCATGATAAGCGGCGCAGATACGCCACCAGATAATTATAATGAAACTTCTGAAAAAAGTCAAGACTTCGACAGCTGATCAAAGCCGCTGATGTAACGGTCACAGGTGCGGGCCATTTCGTCAGCGGTGGAGGCAAAGTAGGGGTCGGCCACGCCCACGGTGTGCATCCCGGCAGCCTTGGCGCCCCGGATGGCCTCCACGGAGTCGTCGAACAGGGTGCAGTCTGCGGGGGAGACGCCCAGTGCGGCGGCGACCTTCTCCCAGAGGGCGGGGTATTTTTTCTCGGTGCCCAGCTCCTGGGCGAAGAAAATACGCTCGAAATAGGGCAGCAGGCCCAGGTGGGTCAGCGCCGCACGGCAATGAACGGGGACCGCGCTGGTGACAACGGCCATACGCTCGCCGCGGCGCTTCATCTGCTCCAGATAGGCGCGGACGCCGGGCTTTTCCGTTACGTCCGTGGCGTAAATGTCGCCGGCCATCTCCATCCACTCGGCCATGATGACCTCCTCGCTCTCCGGCAGATGGCAGAATTCCTTTGTAAATTTGGCCGCCAGCGGGAAGATGGTGTGGGCCACGCCCTCATAGTATTCCTGTGTATAGGGCAGACCTCGCTTCTCCAGGAAACGCGTATCCACGTCCTTCCAGATGCCGTTGGAGTCGATCAGCGTTCCGTCCATGTCAAACAGCAGCATGGGAAACCTCCTTTTCCGGGGAAATATGGCTTGCTATTCCGCGTTGCAGATGTTATCATATCATGGTTATTGAGCGCTGTAAATGGGGAAACTACCCGTTTTCCGCCGGAAAGTGAGGGGAAACGTATGCAAACGGTCAACTACCGCAAGGGCCTGGGGGCTATGTCGGTGTGCTTTTTTGTCTGGGGCTTCCAGCCGCTGTACTGGTATATGTGCACCAATGTGTGCGGCGAGATCGACACGTTTTTCATCATGGCCTGCCGTATTATCTGGGCCGCAGTGACCTGCCTGTGCATTCTGAAGGTGCAGGGCAAGCTGCCGCAGCTGTGGGCCGTGTTCAGGGACAAGCAGGTGCTCAAGCGGGAGATGCCCGCCTCAGTGCTGTTGTTCGGTGACTGGCTGGTGTACCTGTGGGCGGTGCAGAACGGCCGCGTGCTGGAGTGCAGCCTGGGGTACTACATCCAGCCGCTGGTGGTATTTGCCCTGGGGGCCGTTATCTTCCGCGAGAAGATGAACTGGAGGCACTTTGTGATCATTGCCATCGTGGTGGTCGGCATCGTGCTCAGCACATCAGGTTTCGGCGGCGTGCCCTATGTAACCATCGCCTTGGCGCTGATGTTTTCCGTCTATGCCGCCATCAAGAAGAGCTTGACCATCGACTCTATCGTGTCTACCACATCGGAGATCCTGATGATGGTGCCGGTGGCGCTGCTGTTCATCCTGTTTTTCCGTATGGGGGACAACGGCATGGGCAGCATGACGGTCGTCAAGCAGCTGCTGATGATCGGCGGCGGTGTGATCACCGGACTGCCTATGGTGTTTTACTCCATCGGCGTCAGGCATCTGCCGCTGATGACCACGGGCATCTGCCAGTATATCAGCCCGTCTCTGTCCATTATCTGCGGTGCCATTATGGGCGAGGCCCTGACCCGCGAGAAGCTTGTAAGCTTCCTGTTTATCTGGACGGGTGTCCTCCTGTATGTGCTGAACACCGTCTATGAGGAGAAGCGGAAGAAAAAGGCCGCCGTGCAATAGCGTATCAGGGGCCGTCCCTCGAGGGACGGCCCCTTTGCACGGGAAGGGAAGGGATGGTTTGAATGGTTTACAAATGGGGAAAACTGTGGTACAATACCCTGTATTATGGGTCAGTGTGTCCAAAGGAGGCGAACGCTGTGCAGGGAAAACTCATCGTGTTCGAGGGAACGGACGGGTCCGGCAAAGCCACCCAGTCCCGGCTGCTGTGCGAGGAACTGACGCGCCGCGGCATCCCTTTCCGCAAGCTGGAGTTCCCCCGGTATCAGGAGGAGTCCTCCGCGCTGATCCGCCTGTATCTGGGCGGTGCCTTCGGGGACAAGCCCGGCGATGTGAACGCCTACGCCGCGTCAGTGTTCTACTCTGTGGACCGCTATGCCTCCTACAAGCAGGACTGGGGCGCGTACTATGAGCAGGGCGGACTGGTCATCGCGGATCGATACACCACCAGCAACGCCGTTCACCAGACCGGTAAGCTGCCGCCGGAGCAGCGGGACGGTTTTCTCGACTGGCTGTTTGACTTCGAGTACCGGCTGCTGGGACTGCCGGAGCCCACACGGGTGCTGTATCTGGATATGCCCACAGAGGCCACGGAGCAGATGATGCGCCTGCGGGAGGCCGCCACCCACACCACCGCTGACATCCATGAGAAGGACGAGGAATACCTGCGCCGCTGCCGGGAAAACGCCGCCCATGTGGTGGCGCGCTGCGGCTGGACGCGCATCGACTGCGCCCGGGAGGGCGTGCCCCGTCCGATAGACGACATACACAACGAAGTGATGACCTGCGTGGCTGACCTTATCGGCTGACGCTGGGAAAGGAGCAAAGACTTATGGGAAACCGCGAAGAACGAAACGAATACGCCACGGCGAAGTGGGACGCCGAGGAGGTCCGCCGGCAGGCGTCCTCCGAGCAGCGCCGTCACAGTGATCGCCGCCGTCAGGCCAAGCGCAACCGGACCATCATCTATCTGGCCTGCGTGGTGCTGGTGTCCTGCCTGCTGGCGGGTATCGGCTGGCTGCTGGTCAACGACGTGTGTTCGCTGAACAAGCCTTATGTCGAGGTGGAGATCACCGTGGAGGAGGGCGACAGCCGGGGAGACGTGGCCAAGAAGCTGCACGACGCGGGGCTGGTAAATTCCCGACTGGTGTTCAATATTGCCGGCACGTTCCTGCACTACAACCGCTACGTGGAGCCGGGTACCTACACGCTGAACAGCGACATGGACTTCCGCGCCCTGATCACCAATATGCACGACTGGGAGACGGACGCCAAGGAGGCACAGGGCCTGATCAAGGTCACCATCCCGGAGGGCTACACCGTCCGGGAGATCATCGATCTGCTGGCGGAGAAGGGCGTGGCCACCAAGGAGGACCTGGAGGATGCCTGCGCCAACTTTGAGTATGAGGACTACGATTTCCTGGATGACGACAAGCTGGGCAGCATCGACCGCATGGAGGGCTTCCTGTTCCCCAGCACCTATGAGTTCGACAAGAACAGGTCTGCGGTGTATACGGTGGAGACGATGCTGGTGTACTTCAAGAACAGCATCAGCCAGCAGATGCTGGCGGACATCAAGGCGTCTCCGTACTCTCTGCAGGAGATCATCACCATGGCATCCCTGATCGAGAAGGAGTCCATCGGCGATGACACCGAGCGCAAGAACATCAGCTCCGTTATCCACAACCGTCTGGAGAACCCGAGCAGCGAGAAGGGCGGAAGAGCGCTGCAGCTGTGCTCTACCATCAACTATATCATGAAGCATGACGGGGTCAAGACCTTCGATACGGAGATCGACAGCCCCTACAACACATATATCAACCCCGGCCTGACCCCGGGACCCATCTGCAACCCCGGCCTCAGCGCGATCCAGGCCGCCATCTATCCGGCGGACACCGATTATTACTTCTTCGCCCTGGGCAAGGACGGTAAGAGCCACTTCTTCACCGACTATAATGACCACCTGAAGTTCATCAACAGCGATGAATACCAGCCCATCTATTCCTGATGATGAAGATGAAAAAGCCGGAGCTGCTGTCCCCTGCGGGGGACTGGGAAAAGCTGCAGATGGCCGTGCTGTACGGCGCGGATGCGGTGTATCTGGCCGGTACGTCCTTTGGGATGCGCTCCTTTGCCGGAAACTTTGACGACGAGCAGCTGCCCCGCGCGGTGCGGTTCGCCCACGACCATGGCGTGAAGGTACACGCCACGGTGAACACCATGCCCCGCTGGAACGAGGCAGAGGCGCTGCCTGCCCATCTGGAAAAGCTGGATGCGGCGGGTGTGGACGCGCTGATTTTAGCGGATCTGGGGGCCTTCACCCTGGCGGGGAAGTACGCACCCCACTGCCAGCGGCATATCAGCACCCAGCAGTCCATCGCCAATCACGTCTGCGCCCAGGCCTGGTATGATCTGGGTGCCAGCCGCGTGGTGCTGGCCCGGGAGCTGAGTCTGGAGGAGATCGTGGCCATCCGGGCCAGGGTATCCCCGGAACTGGAGCTGGAGGCCTTCTGCCACGGGGCCATGTGCGTCAGCTATTCCGGACGCTGTCTGTTGAGCAACTATATGACTGGCCGCGACAGCAACCGGGGCGAATGCGCCCAGCCCTGCCGCTATCAGTATGCACTGATGGAGGAGAAGCGGCCCGAGGAGTATTTTCCGGTGTTCGAGGACGAAAAGGGCACCTACATCATGAACTCCCGGGATATGTGCATGATCGATCATCTGGACGACTTGATGGCCGCCGGGGTGGACTGCCTGAAGATCGAGGGTCGGGCCAAGTCTGCCTATTACGCCGCCATTGTCACCGGCGCGTACCGTCATTGTCTGGACGACGTGGCCGCAGGGCGGCCGCTTGACCCGGTGTGGCGGGATGAGGTGGAGCACATCAGCCATCGGCACTACGCCACAGGGTTCTTCTACGGCCAGCCGGGGCAGTATTACGAGAGCGCCCGGTACTTGAGGGACTGGCAGATCTGCGCTGTGGTCACAGATTGTGATGAAAACGGGCTGGTCACCCTGAGCCTGCGGAACAAATTTGCCGCCGGCGATACCGTGGAGGTGGTGGGGCCGGATACGAAGCCCTTTACCGTGATCGTGCCGGTGATGCGCGACAGCGAGGGCAATGACCTGACGGAGCCGAAAACGCCCCAGATGGTGTTCACCATGCAGCTGCCCCGTCCGGTGCCGCCCATGAGCTTTATCCGCCACGCGGTGGCACTGAGTGGGAAATAAGTACATAAAAATTGTCCCCCGGCGGAGCCGGGGGACAATTTTTATGCGTTGCTGGTGGGATGGGCGCTGCTGTCAGGGATGGTCTCGGGCTCCTCAGCCAGGGCCTCGTGTCGGCGCTCGCATACGGCCAGGAAGAAGGCCCAGGCGATAAAGGGAAGCACGGCCAGTGCGCCGCGGATATACCACCACGTTACTGCAAAATAGGCCACCGCCGCGCCGATGTGGAAGCACAGCAGGGTGAGGGCAAAGACCTCCAGCTTCCGCAGGTGGGCGCGGTCATGGTCGCACAGATAGCTGGCCAGAGCCAGAGAAGTCTGCTTGGTGTTGTTGGTGGAGAAGATGGTGGAGCTGTAAAAGCCGCGGGCGCCGCCGAAGCTGCTCCACTGGATGCTCATGGCAAAGAAGATAGGATACAGAGCCACCACAACGTTCAGCGTTTCCGGCAGGAAGGCTACGGCCACGGCGGCTGCGGCGGTGATAACGGGCGATACATAGTGCATATCCCAGCCCCACCAGTGGGGCAGCAGCACCGTCAGCATAGTGCCCAGCACGTACAGCACCAGCGCGCCCAGGTGCAGGAGCACGGCGTGCAGGTCGTCGCGCAGGGCGTCCAGCAGCAGCTCGATCAGGTTCACCGTCTGGGCGTTGCCCATGACGCCGCTGTGGACAAGAACGGCGTAGCAGCCGAAGAAGCCGCCCACGGCGCAGAAGGATAGGTGGCGGTACAGGTCGATGTGATCGTTATGGGAGAGCTTTTGCACGGGATGTCCCTCTTTCTGTAAAAATGACGGTTTCCAGTATACCACAGCGGTGCAGAAAGGCAAGGGGGAATATCTCACAAAAAGAGAAATTCTGTGTTGACAAAGGGAAACATTGTGGTAAAATAACGCTATATTCCAAAATGGCGATGAGAGAGAAGAGTTACCGAGGTCCGCCCGGAGCGAGACGGGGACAGTGCAAGCCCGTTGGGACCGGCACGGTGACAGCCGCTTTTGAGCCTGCCGCGACGAACGGCACGGGATGCTCCCGTTACAGAGCGCTGAGAGGGCGGCTTGCCGCCAAATCAGGGTGGTACCGCGGAAGTGACTTTCGCCCCTGTCTGCTTTGGCAGACAGGGGCGTTTTTCGTTGCAGGAGGTGGAAATGCACTATACCATTATCGACATGGAAAAAGACCCGCGCTGCGGGCAGTTCGTCTATTTCCGAACCATGCAGTATCCCTTTGCCAGTGTTACCGTGGAGGTGGACATCACCGATATGATGGCGGCGCGGGGCGGCAGGCCCTTTTTCCTGAGCCTGCTGTATGCGGTGGTGCGGGCGGCCAATGCCGTGCCCCAGCTGCGGCGGCGCATCCTGCCGGATGGACGGGTGGCGGAGTATGACTGGTGCGCGCCGTCCTACACCGTGATGAAGCCGGACGGCGTGTACGTCTACGCCACGGTGGAGGGCGGTCTTGCCTATGAGGCGTTCGTGGCCGAGGGGCAGCGCCGCCAGAAAGAGGTGCTGGAACGGGGAACACTCACCGAGGACGGCGACCTGCGGAGCTTTTTCTTCGTGTCCAGCGTGCCCTGGCTGCACTATACGCACGCACAGAACCCCATGGAAAACCCCGATGACAGCAACCCCCGCATCAACTGGGGGAAGTATGTGACCGTTAACGGGAGGACGACGCTGCCGGTGACACTGACGGTACATCACGCGCTGGCGGACGGGCTGCATATTTCCAGGTTCTATCAGAAGCTGGATGAGGAACTGGCGGAGTTGACCCGCCAATGGAACGAGAGCAAAAAAGATTTTTAGTATATATTGCAAAGGAGACAACGACTATGAGCCATCCCTATCACGGCCTGAACGAACTGCGTGAGATGTTCCTGAAGTTCTTTGAGACGAAGGGCCACCTGCGGCTGCCCAGCTTTTCACTGGTGCCCCAGAACGACAAATCCATTCTGCTGATCAACGCCGGCATGACCCCCATGAAGCCCTGGTTCAAGGGCGAGGAGGAGCCGCCCTGCCGCCGCGTCTGCACCTGTCAGAAGTGCATCCGCACCGGTGATATCGACAACGTGGGCAAGACCGCCCGCCACGGCACCTATTTTGAGATGCTGGGCAACTTTTCCTTCGGCGATTACTTTAAGCACGAGGCCATTGCCTGGTCCTGGGAGTTTTTGACCTCCCCCGAGTGGGTGGGGCTGGAGGCCGACCGGTTATATCCCTCCGTGTATGAGAGCGACGACGAGGCATTCGCCATCTGGCGTGACGAGATCGGTATTCCCGAGGAAAAGATATTCCGCTTCGGTAAGGAGGACAACTTCTGGGAGCATGGTTCTGGTCCCTGCGGCCCCTGCTCCGAGATCTACTACGACCGCGGACCGGAGTACGGCTGCGGTAAACCCGGCTGCACCGTGGGCTGCGACTGCGACCGCTATATCGAGATCTGGAACAACGTGTTCAGCCAGTTCGACAACGACGGCCACAACAACTACACCGAGCTGAAGCAGAAGAACATCGACACCGGCATGGGCCTGGAGCGCCTGGCCTGTGTGTGCCAGAACGTGGCCAGCCTGTTCGACGTGGACACGGTGATGAACATTACCCACAAGGTCAGCGAGTTGACCGGCGCTCACTACGGCGAGAGCTACAAGCGGGACGTGAGCCTGCGCGTGATCACCGACCACATCCGATCCGCCACGTTTATGATCTGCGACGGTATCCTGCCCAGCAACGAGGGCCGCGGCTACGTGCTGCGCCGCCTGCTGCGCCGCGCCGCCCGCCACGGCAAGCTGCTGGGCGTCAACGAGCCGTTCCTGTACAAGGTGGTGGACACTGTTGTCCATGAGAACGAGGGCCAGTACCCCGATCTGCGGGAAAAGCAGAGCTACATCACCAAGGTCATCCGCACCGAGGAGGAGAACTTCGCCCGCACCATCGACGGCGGTATCCGTATTTACAACGAGATGCTGGCGGGCCACAAGGAGCGCGGTGAGACAGTGTTTTCCGGCGCTGACGCCTTCAAGCTGTACGATACCTTCGGTTTCCCCATCGACCTGACGGTCGAGATGGCGGCCGAGGAGGGCATGACCGTGGATGAGGATGCCTTCAAGGCGCTGATGACTGAGCAGAAGGAGCGCGCCCGCGAGGCCCGCAAGGCGTTGGGCGACCTGGGCTGGGCTGGCGTGGAGTTCGGCAAGGATATGCCCACCACGGAGTTCGTGGGTTATGACCATGACACGGTGGACGGCGCGAAAGTGCTTGGCATCGTGGCCGAGGGCGAGCTGGTGGACGAGATCGTGTCCGGCATGGAGGCCATCCTGGTGCTGGACAAAACGCCCTTCTACGCCGAGATGGGCGGTCAGGTGGCTGACCACGGCGTGATCACCGGCGACGGCATGGAGTTTGTGGTCAACGACGTGCAGAAGAACAAGGGCGGCAAGTTCATGCACTACGGCAAGCTACTCAGCGGCAGCGTGGCCGTGGGCGACAGTGTGACGGCGTCCATCGACACCGACCGCCGCGCCGCCATCCGCCGTGCCCACAGCACTACTCATCTGCTGGACGCGGCGCTGGTAAAGGTGCTGGGCGACCATGTGCATCAGGCTGGCTCTCTGGTGGAGCCGGACCGGCTGCGTTTTGACTTTACCCACTTTGAGGGCATTACTCCGGAGCAGCTGGAGCAGGTGGAGGACATGGTCAACGATGCCATCCTTGACGGCATGACAATCACCACCGAGGAGCTGCCCATTGCCGAGGCTAAGGCCCGGGGGGCGGTGGCCACCTTCGGCGAGAAGTACGGCCAGACCGTGCGGGTGGTGACCATGGGTGATTTCTCCATGGAACTGTGCGGCGGCACCCATCTGGATAACACCGCCAAAGCCGGTCCGTTCCGTATCAAGAGCGAGAGCAGTGTGGCTTCCGGTGTGCGCCGTATTGAGGCCACTACCGGCAAGGCCACCATGGAGGATATGCGCCGCAGCCGCGGGCTGCTGAACCGGGCATCCCAGTTCTTCAAGTCTGCGCCGGAGACGCTGATGGAGCGCCTGGAGCAGCAGGCCAGCGAGATGAAGGCGCTGCGGCAGGCGTTGGAGAAGTTTAAGAGCGAGGCGTCCATGGGCGAGGCCAAGCAGATCCTGGCCTCCGCCAAAACCGTGGGAGGCCTGCACATCATCACAGGCACCCGTCAGGGGCTGGACGCCAACGCCCTGCGGCTGATGGGCGACTTCCTGCGGGACAAGGATCCCAGCGTAGTGGGCGTGCTGGCCAGCGTCCAGGGCGAGAAGGTGACGTTCCTGGCGGTCTGCGGCAAGGAGGCCGTGGCCAAGGGAGTGAAGGCCGGCGAGTTGGTGAAGGCCGTGTCCGGGATCTGCGGGGGAAAGGGCGGCGGAAAGCCGGACAGCGCTATGGGCGGCGGCAGCGAGCTGCTGAAGGTGGACGACGCACTGGCGGCCGTGGATGATTTCGTGGCTGAAAAGTTGAAATAATGCGCTGTATTGTGCGGAAATGACCACAAAATCGTATACGAAAGGAGATGCGACCATGAGGAACGATTGCCTGTTCTGCGCCATTATTGACGGGGAGATCCCCAGCAAAAAGGTGTACGAGGATGAACAATGCTATGCCTTTTATGATATCGAGCCGCAGGCACCGGTACACTTTTTGGTAGTGCCAAAGGCACATATCTGCTGCGCCAATGCGATCACGGCGGACAACAGCGGCGTGGTGGCCCACTGCTTCGAGGTCATCGCCAAGATCTGCAAGGAGCTGGGCGTGGAGAGCTATCGAGTTGTCAACAACTGTGGCGATCAGGCGGGACAGACCGTGAAGCACCTGCACTTCCATGTGCTGGCGGGGCGGGACATGACCTGGCCTCCGGGTTAAAAGAGAACAGAAAAAGGACCGGCGGGAGCCGGTC
>ERZ808246.827-NODE-827-length-24374-cov-4.895390_pt1 | contig 24374 bp, 17 predicted proteins | sample MGYA00521083_ERZ808246 | MGnify/ENA primary metagenome ERZ808246 (study PRJEB31516, sample SAMN03275577) | gut metagenome | biome: mammalia-associated habitat; material: feces | host: Papio cynocephalus | place: Kenya | collected 2012-07-07 ... | reverse complement strand
GCGTATTTCGGCCAAAATATTTCGAAGTTGAAAATAATCGCTGTTTTTTTATATATATTGTCCGTTTTCTTCAAGCGATTTGCCCAGCCTATGCCGTGGCGCTTCATTTGTGCGGTTTTGGCAAAACCGTATCATTTGCACACGTCACACTTGGCGGATGACGTGGCAGGGATTGCCCACAGCGAGTGAGTGGTCGGGGATGTCGTGGGTGACCACGGAACCGGCTCCGATGACGCAGTCGTTGCCGATGGTGACGCCCGGCAGCACCGTGACGCCGCCGCCAAACCACACGTTGTTGCCCACATGTATGGGTTCTGAGCGTTCCAGACCGAGGTTGCGATGCTCAGAGTCGAGCGGATGGATGGCTGTGTAGAAGCTGCAGTTGGGCCCTATGAAGACATGGTGGCCAAAGGTCACCTTGTTCTCATCGAGGATGACGAGGTTGTAGTTGGCGAAGAAGTGTGAGCCTACCTCCACATTGTATCCGTAGTCGCAATGGAAAGGCGTGTTGACGTGCAGGCCCTTGCCGGCCTTGCCGAGCAGCTGGGCGATGCGGAGGTTGCGCTCGTCGGCCATTGTGGGAGCCATTTGGTTGATTTCGAAGCAAGCCTGCTGGCAGCGGCGCAAGTCGGTGATGAGCGCTGCGTCCAGGGCGTCGTACCACTTGCCGGACATCATCTGCTGCTTAGCCGAAGTGTTGTTGTCCATAGGTCTGTAGTCTGTTGTGTTGGGCAAGGCGCGAGGAAGTCACCTGTTGCGGCGAGAAGGCTGCGCCTTGCCCAGCGGTTTAGAATTGCGGATAGTCGGTGCTGGCGTCGCGTGTGGCCATGCACTCCATCTCGATGAGCCATCCCGGTCGGCACACGGCAGCGTTGACCAACAGGTAGGGCGTGGCGGGATGGTCCCCGTGGCCGCCAAATTTCTCATCGAAGAGTTGGCGCACCACCTCATAGTCGGCAGGGTCGCGCAGGTAGCATACGATGGCGTTGACATCGTCAAAGCTGCAGTCAGCTTCGCTGAGCAGCGCCTCCACGTTGTCCCACATGCGGCGGCACTGGCGGCGTATGTCTCCCCGGTACACGATTTCGCCCTTGTTGTCGATGCTGGCTGTGCCCGATATGAAGACGTGGCGTCGGTCTCCGTAGTCGACATAGGCGCCCCGCTCGAAGCTCACGCCGTAGTCGCTCGTGCGGTTGAGGTGGTCGGCGGCATAGAGGTAGCCCACCTGTCCCGGCTGCAAGGGGCTGACGGCGCAGGCGTCCATCAGCGAGAGCATGCGCGGGTTGGCCTGTCGGCCGCCGATGCCCGTGGAGGCGATGAAGTGTGTCTTGTCGGTGAGACCCTGTGTGACAAACACGTCGTTGCGTGCCTTGACCACACCCGCATAGTTGTTGTCGATGTCGTTGACGAAGAACCAGGTGCGCACGCAGTTGGCCTCGAGGGTGCATCCCTCGCTGATGAGTCGCATCACATACTCGTTGAGCAAGAGTTTGGTCTGTCGCTCCGAGTCCTTGGCGAGGTTGGTGCAGCTGGCCGTCCACAGCTGGCGGTAGTCGCCATGGCTCACCTCGTAGAGCCCGCTGGCAAGGGCTCGTGTGCTGACGCACGTCATGAGTATGGCCCACAAGGCCACCTTGGCCCCGTTGGCTGGAGCCTGCTGCACGATGCTCACCGCATATTCTGGGCTTTCGAGCTCATAGGCCATGAGCTCGTCGGCTTGGTTGGCGGCGTCACTCAGGAAGTAGCGCTTGAAGACTGTCTTGGCAGCCAGTTGCTTGCGCGTGTTCTCGAAGGTCTCCATGACGAGACGGAGCTGGTCGGCATAGTTGAGCGTGCGGGCTGCATCGGTCACACGGATGATGAGGTGGTGCTCACGCACCTCGGTGCCATTGTTGAAGGTGTGGAGCTGCACCTGCGTCATTTGCGAAGAAATATGTTGTTCCATGATGGTTTGGGTTGATGTCTGTTGGGTTGGTTGACGGGTTGTGTGTCAGGCGTAAGAGTGCATGCCGCTGAGCAGGTAGTTGACTCCGAAGTAGGTCATGATGAGCGACAGGAAGGCCAGCACCATAAACAGGTGGTAGGCCCGGGGTCGGCGCAGGGCCGGCAGGCTGACGCTGTGCAGGGCGATGGCGTAGATCATGAAGGTGATGAGCGCCCAGGTCTCCTTGGAGTCCCAGCTCCAGTAGCTGCCCCAGCTCACGTTGGCCCAGATGGCCCCGATGAAGATGCCGATGCCCATGGTGCAGATGGCCGGGTAGAGGAACATTTGGCTCAAGGCCTGCAGCTCGGCGGCGTGTCGAGGCATGGTGAGGCCCATGACGGCGCAGATGAACGTGAGCGACAGCAGCGCGTAGCTCATCATGATGATGCTGACATGGACGGAGAGCAGGGGCGAGTTGAGCACGGGCATCATCTGTCCGATGGCTGGATCCATGGCATTGATGTGGCTCACCAGGAGGAAGAAGCCCGATAGCAGGAAGCCGAACACCATGACGATGCGGAAGCGGCGTTGCATGACGAGGGCGATGAGCTCCACAAACCATGCCAGGAGCAGCATCGTCTCGTAGCCGTTGCTGAGGGGCAGGTTGCCACTGGCCATCCAGCGCAGGGCCATGGCCGCCGTGAGCGTCAGGAACGACATGCCAAGCAGCACGGCGAATGTGGGGTCGGCCACGCGGCGAAGGCGTGGCGTGACCCAGCGTGCCTCGGTCATGCGGCCGATGATGTAGAAGAGGGCAAGGAAGCCCAGCGTGAGGTTGACCATGAAGAGCACGGTGGCGAAGGGCACGGCGTTGCCCAGTCGCTCAGCTTCGTAGCGGGTGGTAGAGGGCAGGCTGCGTCCACCATAGACCTGCTGGTAGCGCTGCATCTTGTCGAGAAACTCGTCGACGCGGTCCCAGCGTCCGGCTGCCACATCCTCCGCCATCAGGGGGAATACCTGGTGGATGTAGAGAGCCTGCTGCGCGCTGATGCCGCGTGGCAGACTGTCGGTGGGCGCATACCAGGTGGTGATGCCGTGGGGCGTGGTGAAAGGCAGGAGATGGAGCGACTGCCCGCTGCGCAGTTCCATGATGAGCATCAGGCGGTTGTCCACATCGGCGGCTTGCTGATGAAGCTTGTCGGTGTTGCCCTGGTAGTACTCTTGCACGAGATGGCCCAGGGTGTATTGGCCCATCTGGAAGAAGGTGGCCATCGCACAATGGTTGTCGGTGAGGCCCATCTGCTCGCGTAGCTTGCCGCCCTTGACGCGTATGAACGGTTCTTGTGACCATTGGTCGCCATAGAACATCCATCCGGCCAGCACCTGCTCGGCCGTGAGGCCCTTGTAGGAGCGTGCACCGTAGACCTTCTTGCAGAAGTCGAGCGCATAGGTCTCTACGGGACAGATGCGGTTGTTGTAGAGCATGCAGAGACGCCCCAGGCGGTCGGCGGTCTCGCGCGGCACGGTGGGTTGGGCGTGGGAGGGCTGTGCCGCGGAGAGAAGCAGCGCGAGCACGAGAGCCCCTTTCCTCAAGAGCGGACTGCGCAACACCTGGCGGTAGGGGCCCTTGGGGTCGAAGAGCATGAAGAGCAGGAAAATGAAAAATAGGGCATACCCCGTGTAGGTGACGGGAATGCCCCATGGGTCGCTGTTGACGGCCAGCACCGTTCCGCGGCCGTCGTTGTCGTAGCTCGACTGGTAGAAGCGAAAGGAACGGTAAGAGAAGATGTTGTTCATCGACACGCGCCCCTCATGTCGCTCGCCGCCATCGGTCACGGTGAACAACGATGTGTAGTCGGCCACGGCGGCTGTGCCGTCGTGGTAGGTGGTCTCAAACTTGTGGAGCGTGAGGCTGAAGGGAAGCATGGCCGTGCGCATGCCGTGGTCTCCGTCGCTCATGACATAGGCGTTGGAGGTCTCTCCCTCGCGAAGGTGCATCATGCCTTTGGTGGCGGTGAGGTGGGTGAGCAGGGCGCCCGCCAGGATGACGACGAGCGAGCCGTGGAGAGCCCATGCGCCGAAGTGGCGCACGCGACGCTTGACAAGGTAGGCCAAGCCCAGCGCCGTGAGCGCCGCCCAGAGTGCCGTGAACCACCATGAGCCATAGATGGCCGAATGGGCATAGTCGGTGCCTCGGCTGTTCTCGACCATCGTCGCGACGGCCATCGACACCAAGAGAGCCACGTAGATGAGGGCTATTGTCTTTTTGATCATGTCTTGCTTTGCAAATGTTTTTGTTTCTTATGCAAAGTTAAGCAAAATCAACGATTATCTCTCATCCGCGCCCCGGCAAATGAGGCAAATCATCATTTTTGGGTATGGATGTGCGAGGCGATGATTTTGGCCAGTTGGGCCGCTCCCTTGTCGGTAGGATGGATGCCGTCGCGCTGCATCATGCCCTCGGTCTCTTGAAACTCGGTGTGAAGATCGATGAAGTGAAGCTTGTTTTTCTTGGCCACGCGCTGGATGACGGGCATCTCTCCATGGACAATGACGCTGTCGGAGATGCCCCAGATGTCGCGGGCGCGGATGGGACTGCACAAGAATATCTGCGGCTTGGTGGGCAACTTGCGCAGCGAGTCGACCATCTGTTGCAGGTCGCGGCCGAAGTCGGCTCCGTGTTTCCAGTTGTAGTCTTTGGCATCGTTGGTGCCGAGCTTCACCACGACGATGTCGGGGCAGAAGGCCTGGGCGTCACGCCATGCTCCCTCATTCATGTAGGGCAGGTCACCCTTGTTGAGCAGGGTGCGCGCCGACACCCCGAAGTTCTTCACGTTGTAGCCCTTGCCCAATAGGCGTTGCAACGTGGCTGGATAGCCATAGGTGTCGCTTAGGGCGATGCCCATGCCGTCGGTGATGGAGTTGCCTATGCAGGCCACGCGGACAGCTTGTTCGCTGGGGGCTGGCAGGGCGCTCAGCCATGCGTCGAGCTCGTCAAGCATCTGGCGGTGGAAGGCAAACGATGCGTTGAAGCCATAGCCGTGTCCGCCTGTGGGATAGGCATAGAGCGCACAGTTGTTGCCGGCGCGGTGCATGGCGGCATAGTAGGCCACGCCATTGGTGACAGGTGGCACCACACGGTCATCGTTGGAAAGGAAGATGACGGCAGGAGGAGTGAGGTGGCTGCGCACCTGCTGCTCGTTGCTCCATTGGCGCACGAGGGCCGCATCCTTTGCACCCGCTTCGCCGAGGAAGTTGATGCACGACCATTTGTGGCTGATGCGCTCGTCCATCGACACCACGGGGTAGAAGAGGATGGAGAAGTTGGGGCGTGCGGCCCACTCGGCGTGTGTGCTCACCGAAGAGGCCAGGTGTCCGCCTGCCGAGAAGCCCATGATGCCCACGTCGTAGGGATTGACGTGCCAGGCCGTCGCCGAGTCGCGCACGGTGGTCATGGCGTGGTAGGCGTCGGAGAGGGGGATGTTGCGGTCGCCCTTGGGCATGCGGTATTCGAGCACGAAGAAGGCTATGCCATGGTCGTTCATCCACCCGGCCCACTGGTGACCCTCATGGTCGGTGGCCAGGTGTGTGTAGCCTCCTCCAGGCAGGTCGACGATGGCGCGACCGCTGGGATGGGCGGGCAGATAGGCCGTGAGACGCGCGCCACCGTCCAATGTCAGCACAAAGTGGCGTGCGGTGGGAGTGACCTGTGGTGACGAGGGTGTGGCTTGCCGGGTGTGTGCCGTGCATGACAGGCACAGGGCCAATAGCAATAAAGAAAGGAAATGTTTCATGATATTCTGTTGTTATGATGGTTATCGATTTTCGGGCATCACGGCGTTGCGCCACTCCTCTTCTGTTGCGCCATACACCTTCTTGGGCTTCTCAAGGTCGGCGCTCCGCGTGGTCTCCATGGGAATGGAGGGGCCTTGATAGGTCATGTTGCTGAGCTGATTGTCGATGAGCAGCCGCAGCCAGCGGGCTGCTTCATGGGAGATGGGGTGCTCTTCCCATAGGGTGTAGAGGGGTTGGCCCTGGTGTGCGGCGTTCTTGCTGTCGTAGGCCTCGCCATTGGCCAGCACGAGGTCGTCAGATATCTTGACGGAGTAGAAAGGTGCGGAGTGAGGTGGCGTGTGGCGCACCAGCCTGCGGATGGCGATTCCTGACAAATGGGCATGCGCGTCATGGCGTCGTTCACCGATTTCTTTGTTTACCCGACCGTAGCGGGCGATGTCGCGTGGCACCCAAAAGATGCCGACAACCTTATTACGGTTGTGGGCCCATGCGGTCGTGGCCAACAGGATGTAGTTGCCTTCGCCGGCATCTGTCACTTGGACGGTCTCCTCTCTCTTCATGTCGAGATACTCCTTTTGCGCCGTATTCATTCCTGTGGCTGTGTCATCGGGGGCCACCTCGCTTGTGTCAACAGGACAAGGGACTGTCTGCCAGGCCGCACAGGCAGTGGCAGGTGTGTAGGGTGGCATGCACGCTGCCAACAATAGCAGGATGCGCCATAGGCTGATGATGGTGTGGTGGTTGTCGGTCATGTTCTCCTTATTTTATTTTCTCAAGGAAGTTCACTTCCACTATGCGGAGCTCCGTCTTTCCCTTTGCCGTCGTGAAACGGTCCAGTTCGTTGGCGTTGCCGCCCGCCAGCTCTTTCACGTCGCCCAGCTTGTTGCTGTCCTGACTGGGGGCCAGCATCTTGATGGTCACCCGGTCGCTCTGCACGGGCTTGGCAATGGCGATGTGTACATGGCCGAGTGTGGGGTAGGTGAGACCTTTCCACACCATCCGCTTGCCCTCATAGACGGCCAACGGATAGACCTTGTTGCGCCAGCCCGACAGCTTGATGACCACTTCGCCAATACGCGCCTTGCGTTCCAAGACAAACGTGGCCCAAGCGCCGTCTCTCGTCCCGTCGCTCTTCCACTCCGACTGCTCATTGTCATCACAGGCTTTGCGTGCGTCCACGGGATTCGAACCGGCGAGGATGTCGACCACGCACAACTCGTCATTGACTTTCCCAAACGACGGCGTGGCAGGCGTCTCGCCCCGGCTAAGGTTGCACGGCAGCGACAGCTGCGGCAGGTAATGGCTCACCCCATCGTGTGTGTCGATGGGATGGGTGCTTATCTCCAGTGTGACGGGGGGCAAGCCCTCGGCTGCCGCAGTGAGCGTGATGGTGCCCGCATTGGGTGTCGAGCGAACCAGCGCTCGGTTGACGCCACACTCCACCGGCAGGTCGAGCGAACGGATGTAATTGTCAAATGAGGAGTTGGTGTCGGGGCCATCGAGCATGCCCTGTTGCCCGTTGGTGTCATTCTGCAGGCTCTCGGGTTGGCTGTTTCCCTGCGGGCGGGCCAGTCCTCCCAGCCATTCGCCCTCGCCGCTGAGGTTGAAGTGCACCATCCGGTTGTCGAGCGGGCAGCGCCGTCCCTCCTTGTCGACCACCTCAAACTGCACCAGTGCCATGTCGGCCCCATCGGCCTTGAAACCCTCGGGATTGCTGATGGCCGACAGTAGCAAGCGCTGTGGCTTGCCCGCGGTCTCCACCACGTGGCGGCTCACCACTTGTCCTTGACGATGGCTGATGGCCTCCAGTCGGCCAGGCGCATAGGTGATGTCGCTGAAGGTGAAAAGATATTGGTGACTGCGTTTGCCCCATCCCAGCGACTGTCCGTTGAGCACGAGCTCCACCGAGTCGCCGGTAGATACCACATACTTCGTGAGCCGTTGGCCAACGGCATAGTTCCAGTGTCCGATGATGTGTGTGGCGTCGCGTTCGGGCGTCACCCATCCGTCCCACATCACTTGGTGGGCAAAGAAGGCATCCTTGGGGATGCGCATGGCGTCGGTGACCCCGCTCGACCGGTAGTTGGCCTCACCGCGATAGTGGGTGTTGGTGTCCGAGAAGACAATCTTCGTTCCGCCATCATTGACGCGCCGCCCGGTGCCCGGACGCTCCAGGTAATAGTCGTGCCATGCCGTGACCATTCCCACGGCAAACTGGTCCATGTTGTGATTGTAATCGGTGGCCTTGGCACCGCGATAGAGGGGGCCGTCGCCTTCCCTGTGATACGGGAAGCTCCACTCGTCCCAGTGCTTGCGCAAGCCCTCGTCGCGATGATACTCCATCATCCACATGGGCTTGCCGGCACTCTTGTTCACATAGAGCATCTCGCCGCCATATTCTGCGGTGTCGCTATGGAGCATCTCGCGGCTGCCGATGGCACGCCCGCCGTGGGGATCATAGGTGTCACGGATCTGTTTCATCTCCCGCATGTGCTCCTCGGAGATGCCCTTGTTGCCACACTCATAGAAGAGGATGCTGGGGTTGTTGCGGTTGTAGATGATGGCGTCGCGCATCAGTTCGGTGCGCTGCCGCCAGCGTTCGCCATCCACGTCGCGCTCGGCGTCTCCTGCGGGCATGGCCTCGATGAGACCGACGCGGTCGCAACTCTCCACATCCTGTTTCCAGGGTGTGACGTGCATCCATCTGACCAGGTTGCCTCCCGACTCCACTTGCAGTCGGTTGCTGTAGTCGGAGAGCCATGCGGGCACGCTCATGCCCACACCGGGCCACTCGTTGCTGGTGCGCTGCGCGTAGCCATGCACCATCAGGGCGCGGTCGTTGAGCCACGTCACGCCCTCGCGGAATGCGGTCTTGCGGAAACCTGTGCGGAGTGTGTTGTCGTCGATGACCTTGCCGTCGTCGGCCACGAGCTGGGTGTGAACGGTGTACAGGTAGCCATAGCCCCAGCTCCAGAAGTGGGCGTCGGCCAGCGTTCCCTCGGCCGATACGGTGCAAGTCTCTCCTGGTTGCAGCGTGTGGCGCGCCCCATCAAAGCGGGCCACCTCGTGGCCCTCGAGGTCAATGATGACGCATCTGTAGCCGAATGAGCGTGCCGAGGCCTCTTCATTGCGCACCTGGCTCTCCGCATGCACGGTGACCTTGCGCCCCGGTATGTCGTAATCCTTGCCATATACATACGTGCCTGTGGTGCCGAGTGTCGAATAGAGAGGCAGGGTCTGATAGAGCTTGCCTGTGGTATGGAGCCATACATTCTTGGGTATGCCGCCATAGTTGGCGTTGAAGTTCTTGTCGTTCCACTGGTAACGGCTGTTGGTGGCGCGCTCGCGATAGGTCCACGAACTGTTGACCCACACGGCCACCACATTCTCGCCTTCCCGGACAAAGGGAGTGAGGTCCCACCCTGAGGCCATGACGCCATTCTCCGTCAGTCCCAGGCTATGGCCGTTGACAAAGACTTCTGCGCCAAAGCGGACGCCCTCCAGTTCCAAGAATAACTTCGGTTGGCCACGTCGTGCAAGGTGAAATGCTTGCGGTACCACATGATGGTGTCGCTTAGTTCATGTATGGGTACGCGGAAAGCCTCCGCCTCGTTCCAGGCACGGGGCAGGGTGACTCGTTCCCAGGCATGGTCGTCGTAGCCGGTGGCCCCTGCTCCCCGGATGTCGCCCACGGCGAGCAACCAGCCACTGTTGAAGTTGAACTTCTGTCGGTTGCCGCCCCAAGCCATGGCAGTGGACAAGGCGAGCATGCACCATGCACATAAGATAAGGAAGGATTGCTTGTTGCGCATAAGGTTGATAGAATAAGGATAAACCGTCGGTCTCCGTGAGGAAGCAGACGGTTTATCCCATTGTTAGTCATTTGTTGACAGTTTCAGCCGTGCGGAGTTCATCCCGTAGTAGTGGACACTCATGTCGTCCACCCGCATACTTGCCTGTCATCCGCCCATGTGGCTGAAACACTCAGATTGCAGTTGTGCGAAGGCACTTTTACCGCTTGTTCACCTTGTAGGTTCTTCCGTTCTCCTTCACGACATACACGCCAGCGGGCAGGTTGTCGAGGTCGTCGTTGACGCGCTTGCCGTCGAGGGTGAAGATGAGCCGTCGCGACGTGCCGTCGGCGTTGATGCCATAGATGCCCGTGTTGACGGCAATCTTCAGCACGCCGTTGGCTCCGCAGAGAGCCGAATCGTCCCACATCATGCCAGCAGGCAGGGTGGGCAGGCTCACCTTAGGCTTGCCGGCAAACTTACCAGCCGTCCACAGCACGATGCTGTCGCCCACGGCGGGCGTGTAGCGGTCGCTCAGGTAGACAACCACCGAGTCGTTGAGAGTCAGTGTTCCGCCCACCTCAAGGTACGAGCGGCTTGTGGCCAGGTTGCGGTTGTTGGTGATGGTCAGCTCGAGGCGTCCCTTCGACAGGGTGACGTTGCCCTCCGTGCGGATGCCACCGTAGTGGTTGCCATAGTAGGTTCCGGGAGCCAATGTGCCGCCGTTGACGGTGATGGCTTGCAGCTTGCCGCGTCCCTGCACCAGTCCCGAGTCGGTGACGGTGACGCCAGCCTTGCCCAGAAGCAATGTCTTGAACGAGGTGTCATCGAGCCGCAGCTCGCCACCAGCGATTGTCACGGCGCCGATGCTGGCCTGTGCGTTGGTCGCTGCGAGGTTCCAGATGCCCGATCCCACCTTGCGCACCCTTGCGCCAGTGATCTGCAGCTTGGATGTCTTCAGCATTTCCTCATTGAGCGTGCCGATGGTGAGCGTTCCCGTTCCGTTGATGGTGCCGTCACCCTTGACGTGTCCGATGGACATGGAGTTGGCCCCCGCCTCGAAGGTGGTGCCACTCGTCACTTGCAGGGTAGCCTTGGGCAGACCATAACTGTTGTTCCATGCGAAGCTGGGGCCGTAGGTGCTGCGCTGCTCTTGGCCAGCCACCACCGTTCCCTCGAAGGCGCTCCAGTCGCCGCTGAGCGTGTTGCGCGGACCGGCTGCGTAGACGTAGAAGGAACCCTTGCCGAGGAGCTTGCCCTTGTAGTCGCAACGAGGATCCATCCAGAAGTTTCCGGATACCTTTTCAGGCACGACAAACGTGCTGCTGTTGGTGCTGTACGAGCCCATGGAGTTGCTGTCGTAGACCTTGGTTCCCGTGCTCACGAAGCGCACGGTGTCGGCATTGGCGCCATCGAAGAGATCCACTGTTCCGCGCTCCACATTGAGGCATCTCAGTGTACTGGCCGCACTGAGCGTCAGCGTTCCCGCGCCACGCTTGTTGAGTGCATGCCTGCCATTGGTGGAGGCGAAGCCTGTCTTCATGTTGAGCGAGGCATTGGTAGCCACGTTGACCGCTGCATCATCGCTTGCCACGAGGATGGGCTGGTTGTTGGTGACGCTGCCCGTGATGCCCAGTTCGGCGTTGCCCGACAGTTCGATACGGTTGCTGACACCGCCCAGTGCGCCATACTCCTGTCCGTTGGTGTTGGCCAGTGTGGCCACGTTGAGCTTGCCACCCATGACACGTGTGGTGCCCACGAAGCGGTTCACGTTGTTGATGTTGACCGTGCCCTCACCCGTCTTGGTGAGGTCGGCGTTGCCAACGATGCTGTCGCCCGTGAGGGTGTAGTTGAGCGAGTCGTTCTCGAAGTTGAGTGCCCCGACCTTCACGGGTTGCTTGATGGTGATGTCTGTGCGCTTGGCGTTATCTCCAAAGGTCACCTTGTCACCGCTGACAAACTTGTCCTTCAGTCCGCCCACGGTAAAGTTCTCGGTGGTCAGCAAGTCCCAGTTGCCGTCCTCCGCACCCTGCCATTCCACGGCAGCTGCGTCGCGCTGGTCGGCAATGGTGATGTAGATCTTGCCGTCAGCGACGCTGAGCTCCGCCTTCTGGTTGTTGATGCCGTCGATGGTGATGTCGCTGATGTCGCCCTGTATGTCGGCCACGTCGGCCAGCTCATAGGTCCCGGCAGCCAGACGGTCCTTGCCGCTGGCGTAGACCGGATGGATCTCGAAGACCGGTGCGTTGTACTGCGGGCCTTGGTTCCAGTCCTTCTTCTCGATGATCAGTGTCTTGGCCGTGAGTTTGTCGGTCGTCTTGGTGTTGTCGTCGATGTCGAACACCACACGCGCGCCGAACCCGAGCTTGAGTGAGTCGACGGTCACAGTGCCCACGTGGTTCTCTGCTCCAGGTCGGAGGATGGCCCCGTAGTCCATGCTGATGCCCGCCTGGAAGTTGCCGCCGTCAGAGTTGAGCTCTGCGAAACGGTTGAGCCACACGTGCGACTTCTGCATCACACCGTCGAAGCGCAGTGTGCCAAACCACACGTCCGTCGGGCCTGTGTAGGTCTGCGTGACGGCCGGCATGACGAGCGTGCCCTCGCCCTGCTTGGTGACGCGTGTGCTGCCCGTGAAGGCGGCACCCGTCAGCGTGTGCGTATAGTAAGAGGTGGTGATGTTCTTGTTGTTGTCGTGTCCCTGCGTCCATGAGGGAGCCACGTCGAAGAACACCTCCGGCTGCGCGCCCTCGGCCACCGTGGCCGTCATGTCGCCCGTCTCGGCCATGATGACCTGCTTGCCGTTGAGACTGGTCGAGATGGTTCCGCCATTCTTGACCTCCGTCTTGCCGTTGGTCGTCTCAGGAGGCGGAGCCACGGTGATACCCTCGAGCTCGCCCACGAAGTAGGACACGTGAGGCGGCTGGTTGTATCCGTTCATCTGCGTCTGCATGGCATTGCGGTACTGCTTGTCGGAGAGCAGTGTGGCCATGCGCCACTTGGTGGGTATGTTGGTGGTGTAGATGCGCATGTTGCCAGCCTCAGTGCGCGCCACGATCTCCTCGCGCCAGTCGCCGAAGATGTCGGCCTGCAGGCAGGGCGTAGCCTTGGTGCTGTTGTTGGTCAGCGCACCGGTGAGGGAGATGGAACTCTGGTCCTCAAACTTGTGTATGCTGTTGCCATTGTTGTCCTCATCGAGGAGGTCGCCGTCCCAGTAGACGCGGAACACGTTGCCATACCAATAGCCGCTGGGCAGATCTTCGGCATACTTAGCCGTGGTGGCGCTCAAGATGCGGTCGTGGTTGGACGAGCCGATGGCGCCCGGCAGTCGGTTGGTGAAGTTGGCCATCATGCAGCGTCCGTCATCGCCGCCACCCGCCAGTCGGTGGAATATCTTCGACGTTGTGGCGTCGCGGTAGTTGTTGGCCGGCTGCGTCTCGTTGCAGGCGAAGACCTGCAAGCCCTTGCGGTAGGGGTCAAACTGTCCCACGTGGTGAGCGTCGCCATGGCCGAGTCCTGTGGTGGAGAGACCATGACCGTTGTCGTCGATGACCATCGAGCCGAAGACGATCTCGTCGCGACCGTCGAGGTCCACGTCAGCGATGGAGTAGTTGTGGTATCCCTGTCCGTACCATGCCGACCCGGGATTGTTGTTGTTCCAGCGCCAGCGCACGGAGAGCTGATGGGTCTTGGGATCCACGTCGAGTGCAATCATCTTGTGGCGCGTGTAGATACCGCGAGCCAGGAAGATGCTGGGCTTGCGACCGTCGAGGTAGGGCGCGCCGAAGAAGAACTTCATGGCGCGGTGCCCGTAGTTGTCACCCCATGCGGCGTTGAGGTCGCTCTCGCCTGCCTCAAAACGCTTGAGGGGAAACTCCTGCACGGTGTAGGGCTTGCCTGTCTGGCCGTTCATGTAGACGAGGAACTCGTCACCTTGGCAGAGAAAGTTGTAGACGCTGCCGCGATAGTCTTTCTTGGCATCGCCCACGGTGTAGGTGGTGCCGTCGGCAAGGTGTATGACGCTGTTGTCCTGCAGGCGCGCCACACACTCGGCCTTACCGTCACCGTCCCAGTCGTAGGCCATGATGTTGATCTCGTTCTGCTGGAAGTCCCACATGTTAGGACCGCAGTCGATCCACCAGAGCAACGTACCGTCGAGCTTCTGCACCTCGATGCGCGCGAAGTCCTTCTGCGTCTTGTCGTTGGGGTCCTGGCCGATGTAGAGCTGCTTGGTGATGAGCTCCATCTCGCCGTCGCCGTCCACGTCACCGATGGTGGCGTCGTTGGGCTCAAACTTGTTGGTGATGTCCGTCTGTCCGTCGTTGGATATGCGTTTGGGCTTCTTCACCTCCAGCCAGTTGTTGCTGAGGTTGTAGCCCACCTTGCTGGCCGGCCCCTCCTGTCCGGCGTGCACCGCCTTGACGGTGTATTGGCTCTCGAGAGTGCCGTTGGGATCCGTGTAGTTGGAGACGGTGAGCGGTTTGTCGTTCACCTTTACGCCATCGCGGTAGAGGTCGTAGGTGGTGGCGTAATACTCATCGGCGTTGATGCGCCATGAGCAATACATGCCACCGGCCTGCTTGATGGCGATGAGGCCGCGGTCAAGGTTGTCAAACTGCCTTTGGGCCATGCCCGTCAGCGATCCGAAAACCAGGAGCGCAACTGTTAGGATTTGTTTTTTCATAATTAATTCTGGTAGATTGTTGTTTATGCTATAAAGATATTCTTTCGTTTATGGTAAAGAAGAAAAAAGACGCAAGTCAGTTGCCGTCAGGTTTTGCCGTCTCGTAGATGGGCGCCGGATACCAGGTGAAGGCCTCCGGGGCGTCGGGCTTCGACGGGTCGAAGTCCTTCCAGTTGGGGCGCAGGTGACTGGCGACGGGCAGCCCGAGCTGCTTGATGCCCATGACCACCATCTTGGCCACCTCGTAGGCCCCATAGGGGTTGAAGTGTGTGTTGTCGGCCAAGGCCTGTGTCTGTCCCGGGAAGGAGTTGGCGGGGTAGTGTACGAGCGCCTGTGTGCTGCCCTCGTAGCCGAGCGTCTCAAAGAAGGTGCGCGTCATGTCGTGCAGCTCGATGACCGGCACCCCCTCGCGCCGCGCCACGGTGCGCATGGCGTCGGGATAGTCGCCGTGGGTCTCCACGATGTGCTGGTGCGCCGGGTCGAAAGCACGCCGCTGTGTGGGCGTGCAGAAGATGATGGTGCCACCCCGCTGTCGCACGCGGTCTATGAAGACCTTGAGGTTGTAGGCGAAGTTGTACCAGGCACCTGCCCCCGCGCTGCGTTCCTTCTGGTCGTTGTGCCCAAACTCGCAGAACACGTAGTCGCCCCGGCGGAGGTGGGCCAGAATGTAGTCGAGGCGCCCTTGGGCCAGGAACGAGCCTGCGGTTAGTCCGCTCTCGGCGAGGTTGCATACGCTGACGCCCTCGTCCCACCAGCGAGGAAACATCTGTCCCCATGATGCCCAGGGCTCGCGGCTCTGGTCGACCACTGTGGAGTTGCCGCAGAGGAAGAGTGTGGTGGCGGTGGTGTCGGGGTCGATGACGATGCGGCTCACGGCGGGTCGTACGCCATTGAACTCAAGAGTGAGGCGGTCGTCCCAGTGCAGGTAGTCGCGTTCGCGCTCCTTGATGCGCACGCTGTGGCGGTCGTCGATGCGCGGGCTGCGCTTGTTGACGGTGAATGTCACCGTGCGCTGTCCCCGGCGAGGCGTGATAGTGGGCTCCACCATCAGGCGGCGGTTCTCGGCGCGCACGGTGGTCACGGCGGCATGGTTTCGGCTGCCGAGAGTGACGGTGACGCGGTAGTTGCCGTCGGGCACCTTCACGCTGAAGAAGAAGGGAGCCGTTCCGCCCTTCACGGGCGAGGCCGTCACGTCGTAGCCGTAGCCCGTGCTGTCAGTGTATCGCGGTTGCGGCCTGGTCATGTCGAAGTCGAAGTGTTGGCCGCGTGCCTGCAGAGAAGCCAAGAGGCAGAGCGCATATAATAATAGGTGTTTCATGTTCGTGGGCAATAGTTGTTGTGGATGGTGCGTCAGCTTAGAGTTGTCGGCCGTTGACCTTCACGTCTTTCACTTTTGCTCCGGTGATGACAGAGAGGTCGAAGAGACCTTGCTTGTTGGTCACGTCGATGTGGGTGAAGTTGAAGTCTCGAAGTTGGTACTTGTCCGACAGTCCTACGTCGAAGAAGTTGTCGCAGTTCATACGGATGCCGCTGATGCTGATGTCGTTGCAGGTGGAGAGCGGCATGTCCTTGCGTTCGCCCGGTTTGAAGAACTGGGTCCAGGGCCTCACCACGAGAAATGAGCGCGTGCGCCCTGTGATGCCCTCCACGCTGACAAACTCATATTGTTGGGGCGTGTCGGGCCGCATCTTCAGCCAGAGCACGCGGTTGGCGTTGTCGGCATGACAGTCGCGCAAGACGATGTTGTGATCCATGATGCTCTCCGATCCGAGCGTCAGGCAACCGTGTACCGTGCCGTATCGGCACCGCTCGATGAGTATGTTGCTGTTGGGCCCGTTGGTGGAGTCGCGGTCGGCCCAGGTGCCCTTGCCCCCCTTGAGCGCCACGGCGTCGTCGTTGACGCTCATGTAGCAGCCGCTGACCAGCACGTCGTGGCAGACATCGATGTCGATGGCGTCGCTCGACGGAGCCTTCAGCCCTTCGGTGGGCGAGGTGATGCGGGCTCGCAGAAAGCGCACGTGGTGACACTTGTATAGATGATTGGTCCAGAAGGGACTGTTGATGAGGTTGACATCTTGCACGGTGACACGGCTCGAGCGAGAGACGTAGACCAGGCGCGGTCGCTGCTCATCCTTGTTGGTGCACTGTGGGTTCCATTGCCGGCGCAGCCAGAACTGTCGCCAGTAGTGGTGTCCGTTGCCGTCGATGGTGCCGGGGCCGCTGATGACGAAACCGTCGAGACCATCGGCGTTGATGAGTGCGGCATAGTAGGCGCAGGTCTCTCCCTCGATGCGCGTGGTGCGTATGTCGAAGTCCTCGATGCGGTCAGACCCCTTGAGCCGACCGTCGCGCTCGATGAGCAGGTGGGTGCCCTGGCGGAAATAGAGACTGCCCGAGAGAAACGTGCCGCGCGGGATGACCACCACGCCGCCACCCTCGTGGGCGCAGCGGTCGATGACGGCCTGCAAGGCACGCGTCTGCACGAGGGTGGAGTCGGTCGTGACACCATAGTCGGTGACTACGTAGCGGCGTCCCAGTTGGTTCATGTCGACCGATGCGGTGTCCGTGAACCATGGGCTCATCTCGCTGCCGTCGGGCCACAACGCCTTCTTTTTTGCTGCCACCGTGACCGTCGCGGTCAGCAGCAGGATGTAGATGAAGAACAGTCTTCTTGTCTTCATGTGTATGTAGAGACTCGTTTTAGTAGAAAGTTTTGTCATTTGCAAAGTTACAGGCTTTATTAGAAACGTGTCTTGTGAATTTTGATTTTATATCTTGGATTTTTGACCCAACTGTCGCTGATGCCCCTCGGCCAGGCGTCGCACGGTGGCCGCGAGGTGGGCTTTGGCCACGTCGGGGCGCATGGCCTCTGCCAGTGGCAGTCCAGGCGGATTGATGCAGGCCACCTGGGCGAAACCGGCAGCGGTGAGCTTGTCGGTGTCGGCCACCCGTCCGGCAACGAGCCACACGGGTACGCCCTGTTGCTGACACACCGCAAGCACCTCCTGCGGAAACTTGCCCATGAGGGTCTGCGCGTCTGACGATCCCTCGCCCGTAACCACAACGTCGGCCCCACGGAGCATCGTGTCAAAACGGGCCAGGCGCAACAGCAGGCGCGCCCCCGACTCAGCCCGTGCGCCCAGACACTGCATGAAGGCGTAGCCCAAGCCCCCGGCGGCGCCTGCTCCCGGCCGGGTCGAACAGTCGTGACCGAAGTGACGGGCGGCGATGCGCGCAAAGTGTGCGGCACGGCGGTCGAGCTGGGCCACCATGTCGGGTGTGGCGCCCTTCTGTGGGCCGAAGACGGCTGCGGCACCCTGTGGGCCACACAGGGGATTGGTGACGTCGCAGGCCAAGGTGAACACACACTGGCTGAGGAGTCCCCGCAGGACGTCGTCGAGTGTGCCGTGTGGTGCCAGGCGGTCGACAAGGGCGCGGAGCATGCCCAGGCCAGCGTCGCTCGTGGCGGTGCCGCCCAGTCCCACCACAAAGTGGCGGCATCCACGCTCGACGGCAGTGGCGATGATTTCGCCCACACCGTAACTGGTGGCGAGCAGCGGACGGCGTTCCTCGGCGGTGAGGCGAGCCAGGCCGCAAGCCTGGGCCACCTCCACCACAGCCGTGCCGTCGGGCAGAAGACCATAGTTGGCCTCGACGTGACGCATCAGGGCGTCGTGTGTGCGGACGGGGATGTGCTGGCCCCCTGTGGCGGCCACAAAGGCGTCGACCATGCCTTCGCCGCCGTCAGAGGCGGGCACGGCGACCAGTTGGGCATCGGGCAGGGCCTCTTGCAGGCCCTGCATGGCGGCAGCCTCAGCCTCAGCGGAGGTGAGGCAGCCCTTGAAGGAGTCGATGGCTAATAGAATCTTCATGTCTGGCGGTTTGGCTTGCCCCGCCCGTCATGGGGCGGATGGCACATGGCAAAGGTAATCATAATATATGAGAAGTGGCACATTTGTCCCGACTATGTTATCGCGTTTTTTCCCCAGGCAGACTTAGGCCGGTTGTGCACGCTGCTTGCATTGTCATGATTTTTGGCCGGAAGTTTGTCGGCAAACTTTCCGACCGAAAATCATGAGAAACAATCAGTCCGCATGACCAACAACCAGAAAAGGCCTGTTGCTCGTCATGCGGACCGAAGCATAAGTGGCGCTGCGGAGAAGCCTATCGCGCTGAGGCGAAGTAGACGCCATCCTGCACAGCCATCTTCACCTGGAACAGGCCAGCCTGGTCGGGCGTCACGTTCATCTTCTTGCCATTGGGCAGCGTGGCCTGGATGGTGCCGTCCTCATTGAAGCGGAACAACTCCCGTAAGGAGCCGTTGTCGTCCTTATAGTTCCAGCTCTTCTCCTTTTTGTTGTAGACCAAATAAGACACCTCGCCATCGGGATTGGTGATCTCATACCCATTCTTCAGGGTCTTCACGGCATACATGCGGCCGTCCTTGCCCATCACGTTCTTTGTCTCGCCGACATGGGCCACGAGCTTGTTGCCCGTCCAAAACTCCACGGTGTTGAGCACAAACAAGTCTACCACACTGCAGACAGCGTAGGCCGGACTGATGACGATGAATACCAATTCGTTGAGAAACTTGCTGCTGCTGAGCTTCTTGTTCCAGTTGAGCACACTGTTGGTCAGTCCGAACGAACCGATGCATGAACTCAATGTCAAGCCCCCCACTGCGAGGGCTATGACGGCTTTGATTGTGATTTTGCGCATCCTTGAAGGTTTTAGATGGTTGGTAAGAAGTTAATTGTCATTGATGAGTTGGCGCTTTAGCGCAGGGCCAGTGACGCGAGTGGCTTCAGAGTGTCGAAGTTGTAGACGGTGATCCTGCCGTCGGCCATGATGCCGAGTGTGGGCGGGTTGCCACCCTTTGGGAAGGTGATGGAGCCCGTGTTGCATATCACGCTGTGGTCCTCTCGCTCGGTGAGCTCCCAGAGATGCGTGTGGCCGTAGACCACGGCATCGAAGCGCCCCGGAGGTAGCGTCTCCTTGTTGTAGACGTGTCCGTGGGTGAGCAAGATGCGACGCCCCTCATCCACAAGGACGGTATAGGTCGAGAGGATGGGAAACTGGAGGAGCATCTGGTCGACCTCCGAGTCGCAGTTGCCACGGACGGCCACAATGTCATCGGCCATGGCGTTGAGCGCCTGGGCGATGCCTGGCGCATCGAGGCCCTCAGGCACCCCGTTGCGTGGACCATAGTTGAGGATGTCGCCCATGAGCAGCAGCATGTCACAGCGCTGGGCCTTGTAGAAGTCGAGCGCACGGCGCAGGCGGGGCAGCGAACCGTGGATGTCGGAAAGGAGCATGTATCTCATCGCTTCAGATAATGACGGAGGTCCTTACTCGTGGTCATGCGGCAGAGCTGGCGCACTGCCTTGTCGCGTATCTGTCGCACACGTTCGCGCTTGAGGCCCATCTGCTGGGCGGTCTCGGCCATGGTGAGGGGCGCGGTGCCCACACCGTAGAGGCAAGCAGCCACACGCTGCTCGCGCCCCTCAAGGCGTGTCACCAGGCGTTGCAGTTCCTCGACGAGAGCCCCCTCCTCCAGGAGCTGTCCGGGGTCGGCGGCGTGCGGATTGGCCACCACGCGGCCAAGGCTCAGGTCCTGGCTGCCACCCACGGGGGCGTCGATGGAGAGCGCACGGCTACGGCGGCGCTCGGTGTTTGTATCGCCGGCGTCGCGCGGCACGCGGTATAGACCCGTCTGCTGCTCGATGGCTTGGCGCATGGCATCGCGGATGTAGGGCGCGGCGAAGGTCACGAAGCGCTTGCCACGACTGCCGTCAAACTTGGCGGCGGCGCGCAGCATGGCGATGTTGCCCTCGCTGATGAGATCTTCGGTGGGCAGGCCACAGCCTGCATACTGGTGGGCCAGCGAGACCACGAAGGTGAGGTTGGCGGTGGTCAGGCGGTCCAGCGCGCGGCTGTCGCCCTGCTGGATGCGTTCGGCCAGTTGCCGCTCCTCGGCATCGGTGAGGAGCTTCTCCTGTCCGATCTCGTTGAGATAAGTGTCTATGGATTTCTTTTCATTCATAATCGGTGGGGTTAAGGTGGTTACAAGGGGGAGTGTCACAAGTCGGCGTCGAGGAGCATGTCGGCCACTTCCTCGGGCGTGTTGTAGTCCATGCCGAAAGCCAGTTCCTCGTCGGAGAACTCCTTGGACAGGCGCTTGGCCTCTTCTTCGGTGAGGCGCGGCCGGCCGTCGTCGTCAGAGGCTGCGAGCAGCGCTTTCAGTATCAGGTTGCGATAATCGGTGATGTTTTGCATGACTATAGTTATGAGTAGGTGTGTGAGCAAATGGAGGTGGAAGGGCTGTCATCAGTCGCTGATGGCGCGCAGAAGCTCCATCAGACTGCGCGGGTCGCTCCACGAGAAGCCGGGCATGGCGAGTGCCACCTTGTAGGCATCGCGTTTCGTGCGGGGCAAGGCGTGGTCGATGTCACGCTCATGCACGCGCAACCACTTGCCACGGTAGCGATAATAGTAGACATGCGTGTAAGGCAGGTCGAGGTCGCCCTCGTTGAGGGTGATGGCCGTGGAGCTGAGCATGAGCGAGTTGACCTGCATGTCGGTCATGTCGCGTCCGTTCAGAATCTGCTGTCGAAGCGAGACCATGTCGATGTAGGTGGCACAGTAGAGGGCGTTGTCGCCCACCGTGTCAATGCGCTCATAGAGCATGGAATCGATGCGCTCATAGTGCCGGTCCTTGAAGTCGACGCTCCTGACCGTCTTGCGGTTGGCCTCCATGACACGCCCTTGCGGATTGCGGTAGACCAGCACGCTGCCCTTCAGGAACACGTTGGCCTGTGCCGCCGTGACCACCTTGCCCGTGGTGAGCGTCACCACAGCGGGCCGATAGTCGGCGAAAGCCATTGTGCGCTGTTGTGTGGAGTCGGCCTGCGCCTTGCCCGTGAGGGCAAACAGGGTGATGGCCCATAGGAAGGCCAAGCGTAGCGGTATGTTCATCTTAGCATGTTTCTTGTTTCAAAGATACGGCTTTCGCGCCATACGTCATCACGCTTCATCTTATATTTAACGCATATTAACCTTATGGAGCGCCTATCCGCCATTTGTGTCCTCCACCTTCTGCAAGACCGCGCGCAGGTCATCAATCACCTTGCGGACCGTATCGAGGAAGAGACCGTCGGCCAACTCGCCGACATGCTCGGGCGACAGGGCTTGCAGCTGAGGCACACAACGGGCGCCGATGAGCGTCATCAGGGGCAAGGCCTTGTGCCCCACATGTGCCGCCTGCTTACGGTCGGAGGTGGAGAGCACCGTCTCAAGCATGTGGATATGCCCTTTCAATTCCTGCGCGAAACTATGGAGTATCTCACGCTCGGCCTCCTGGTCGCCCGAAGCAAACGCCGTGAGGGCAGACAGGTCACAGGTGCCTGCGCTGTCCCCGTGGGTATCAGGGACCGTGGCATCGGCAGGGAGACCGAGTGCCATGGCCAAGCGCTCCATGCTGATGGGCTTGAACAGGCAGTCGTCGAAGCCTGCCTCCTTGAGTTGTGGCATGATGCTTGCGTCGTGTGCCGTCATGGCCACGATGCGCATGCCGTCATGCGCCCCGATGCGCCGCGCCACTTCCGTCCCGCTCATGTCGGGCATCTCCACATCGACCAGACACACCGACGGGTGGTGCCTTTCCACCCGGCGCAACAGGTCTTCGGCCCACTGGCAGAGCGTGATGGTGCAACCTGCAGGGACAAGCCGCCGAAGCATCTCCTGGAGCAACTGGCGCTGAAGCGGATCGTCATCGAGCACAAGGATGTCCGTCAGCGTGATGGCGGGTGCCGTGACCGCCTGCCGCATCGGACGGGGAGCGGGAGCCGTAGTGGCGGGCTGCGGCTCATTCCCATTGACGGGCTCCACAGGGACCGACAGCCGGAACGTGGTGCCACGGCCCTTCGCCGACGTGACGTGTATGTCGCCATGGAGCAAGGTCACCAGTTCCTGGACGATGGAAAGCCCCAACCCCACGCCCTCCGTACCCTGCGCCCCGCGCAGGCGAGTAAAAGCGTTGAAGACGCGGCGCGTCTCCTCATCGGTCATGCCGCAACCGGTGTCGGCCACACTGACAACGAGTCGGTCGCCGGTGGTGCAAGCCTTGACGGTGATGCCGCCTTCCGACGTGTACTTGCAGGCATTGCTCAAGAGGTTGTCCACTATCTGCTTGATGCGGAAAGCGTCGGCCTTGAGGAGACGCTGCAAGCACCCGCTGGTGTTGCAAGTCACCCGCAAGCCTTTCGCGGTGGCCTGCGGACGGATGGCGTCCACGCTCTCTTCCAACAGGCGAGCAGGGCTGAACGTGGTGGCGCGCACCTCCACCCGGCCACTCTCCAGACTGTGATAGTCGAGCAACGCATTGACGAGACGTAGCAGGTGAGTGGCCGAGGCGTTGATGTTGTGGGTGAACGAAGTTGCCTGGGCGTCATCGGCCACCCGCTCCGACAGCAGCGTAGTGAAACCGGAGATGGAGGCTGCCGGAGCCTTGATGTCGTGGGTGATGGTGAGCATCAGCCGTTCACGCTGCGCCATGAGGCGCTCGGTCTTGTCCTTGGCGTCGCGGAGACGCTCTCGGTCGCGCTGCGCCCGTTTGACGTCTCGCCACACGAAGTAGACGAGCACACAGGCTGACAGGAGCGACACGATGGCCAGCAGCACCACCTTGGCCATCACGTCACGCCGTGCCAGGGTGTTCTTTTCAAAGGCTACCTGCCTGGCCTTGCGCTCATCACCGCGTATGTCGCGCAACAGATCGTCGGTCTGCTCGGCGACCCTGATGCTCACGCGCTGCTGCTGGCGCTCACGCTCACGCAGCCTCATGCGTTGCCAGCGCTTCTGCGAGACGTCTTTTTGGGCGATGTCAGACAGTACATTGGCCACGTCGTGGGCTATGTCGATGCGCTGCTGCACGGAGTCGTTGTGCTGCTGGTGGTTTTGTGTCACGCTCACCGTGTCGGTATGCTGGCGCTTGAAGGCGTCGGCCAGCCGGGCGAAGAAGCCCTTGCGGCTCTTCACCACCTCGTACACGGTCTCCTTGTCCTCTTTCACCTCTGCGGCCTTGGGATGGATGATCACCGAGTCGGTGCCCTGGTGCAGGCTGTTCACCTTCTCGGCGAGAAAGCGGTCATCGTGATTTTGCGCCATCATGCGCATGATGAGAAGCGTGTTGTCGCGCTTGAGGCGCAAGAGTGATTGCAACGAATCAATCTTGTGGTCTTGGGTGGTCTTGGTGAGCACCGCCTGCAGGCGCTCGGACAGGGCAATGGTGCGGTGGAGCGATCGTTCGAAATCATCCCACTGCTCCACATCGCCCAGGCAGATGGCGCGCTCCTGGTTGTTCATCTGCATGAAGCTGTAGACCAAGCTGTCGATGATGTCGCGGCGCTGTGTGAAGGCTTGCTCCGTGCGGTTGATATGCATGAAGGTGCGCGTGTTGCCATAGACCATCCAGGTGGCCACGCCGAAGATGGCTATGATGATGGCATAGCCTACCGCTACTTTTATGGGAACACTCGTCTTGGTCATGGTTCTATTTTTCTGCAAAAGTACACAAAACGATGAGCTTTTCGCACAAAAGCAAAAGGAATTTATCATCTATTTAGATTTTGGAATTGCAGGGAAGAGATTGCACTTGCTTTCACGAAAACATACCCTCAAAAAATAAATCAGGCTCTTCCGGAATTTGGAGTGATGGGACCCTTGTGTTGGGGTGGAATGTAAACCGATATAAACCCCAGGGGTGCGGTAAGCACTCGACTTTGTCGCTTGACGGGCTCATGCTCGACTTTGTCGCTTGACGGCCTGAAAGGCCAGTGAGTACATAGCCCAGGGCAAGCGAAGCGGCACCCTGGGTTAGATGGCGTGCGTGAGCCGGCGCCCTAAAGGGGCAAAAGTATAGTCGTGTAACATACTGATTATGAATACTTTTGCCCTTACAGGGCGTGATTGCTGTCGCCATGCCAACCCAGGGCGCCGCTTCGCTTGCCCTGGGCTATGTACTCACTGGGCTTTCAGCCCGCGCATGCGACAAAAGTCAGGCACAACACGCGCATACGGCAAAAATCAGGCTCTTCCGGAATTTGGAGTGATGGGTTCCTTACGTTGGGCTGAATGTAAACCAATATAAACCCCAGGGGTGCGGGAAGCCCTGACGGGCTCATGC
>ERZ808246.826-NODE-826-length-24383-cov-4.418859_pt1 | contig 24383 bp, 19 predicted proteins | sample MGYA00521083_ERZ808246 | MGnify/ENA primary metagenome ERZ808246 (study PRJEB31516, sample SAMN03275577) | gut metagenome | biome: mammalia-associated habitat; material: feces | host: Papio cynocephalus | place: Kenya | collected 2012-07-07 ... | reverse complement strand
TGTACTTACCCTGCTCCAGCAGGCAGACAGCGTGATAACCCATAGCAGAAGCATTGACACGATCCCGCAGAGTGGGAGAGCCGCCGCGCTGAACATGACCCAGAATGGTAGCACGCGTGTCGATGCCGGTGCGTGCCTGAATCTCGTTGGCAATCTCCTGAGAGTGACCGACGCCTTCAGCAACAATAACGATAAAATGACGCTTACCGGTACGCTGGGTCTCAACGATCTTATCCAGGATGTCGTGCTGCATATCGAATTCCTTCTCCGGCAGCAGCACAGCCATAGCACCCGCGGCGATGGCAACGTTCAGAGCAATGTAACCGGCGTTGCGGCCCATGACCTCAACAACGCTGCAGCGGTCATGGCTCTGGGTGGTATCACGCAGCTTGTCGATCATTTCCAGTGCGGTGTTCATTGCGGTATCGTAACCGATGGTGTAATCGGTACAGGCAATATCATTGTCGATGGTACCGGGCAGGCCGATCATCGGAATTCCCCGGTGAGCCAGTTCACGGGCACCACGGTAGGAGCCGTCGCCGCCAATAACCACCAGCGCATCAATGCCAAGCTCACGGCATTTGGCTGCGCCCTTGTCCTGACCTTCTTTGGTTTTAAACTCCAGACAGCGGGCAGTATACAGGATGGTGCCGCCAGCCTGAATGATGTTCGAGACACTACGCAGGTTCATTTCAAAACATTCACCATTCAGCAGGCCGTTGTAACCACGCTGAATACCGATCATCCGGTAGCCCTTGTGCAGACCGGTACGAACCACGGCACGGACTGCTGCGTTCATACCGGGGGCATCACCGCCGCTGGTCAGAACGCCGATCGTTTTGATTTGCTTTTCCATACGAGAGATTCCCTCCAATTGTTTCTTCATTTACCGATCAGCCAGTATCCCCTTCTCCATTGATCCCAACTGATCCAAAGCTCAAAGATACTTTGATTTGCCTTTAACAATTATACCACATTCAGGCTCCGATTCCAACTATTTATCTTCCAAGAATCTTGCTCGATTGGTGCACAGAAATGTCATTTTGTTGCAACGTTCTGTTTGCCCACCAGTCTTTCCAGCTCCTGAAAGAAGAGCGGATGGCCTGAAGTATACAGTCTGCGGGGAGCGGCAAGCTTTTGCTTGGTATCTTCCAGATAAAAGATGACCGGCATATCCCCATCAAAGATCTCGAGCAGGTTTATGACCTTGGCGTATTGCGGACAGCTGCGGGACGGAAGACGGACATAAAGCCGCTTGGCCGCATCCCGCATCAGGTTCGGACGGTTCGCCTGAGGACGCTTGGGGTCATAGCCTTCTATGGGCGAGATCGTTTCTGCCATCAGTTTGGCCGGTTCGTCTTCACGCACCGACAGCCGCCCCTCGATCACAACGACTGCATTTTCATGCAAAGCATCCCGGAACGCATCCAGAACTCTTGGGAACACGATCACTTCCATAGTACCGGTCAGATCCTCGACGCTGGTAAACGCCATCATGGTGTTGGATTTTGTGGTCATCAGCCGGTTTTTCACAATGGTGCACACGATGCAGACATGACTGTTGTCCAGCTTATGCGCATCCTCGCCGGTGAGATCCTTGATGGTATGGGAGGCAAACCGTGCCGACTGTTCCCGGTAGGCATCCAATGGATGTCCGGACAGGTACAGGCCGCTGACCTCCTTTTCCTGCTGAAGCAGTTCCGTGTGGGTGTATTCGGACAGTGTGCGGATCTCGTAGGTGTCTTCTGCTGTGCTCTGCCCTCCCCCATTCATGACGGAGAACAGATCGAGCTGACCTTCCAGATTGCGGCGTGCATCACTTTCCACACTCTTGAGAACGCCTTCTACCGCTTCCACAAGGCTGTGACGGTTGTAACCAAAGCCGTCAAATGCACCAGCTTTGATCAAACACTCCACAGCCCGGCGGTTCATTTCATTGCCCCTCAGCCGCTTGCAGAAGTCATAAAGGCTGGTATAGGGCTTTTCCTTCCGTTCTTCCACCACCTGCTCAATGAGGTTTCGTCCAACGTTTTTGACAGCGTTCAAACCAAACCGGATTTGTCCATTGGCGTCAGCGGTAAAGCCGCCGTTCGAGACATTAATGTCCGGCGGAAGAACTTTGATGCCAAGACGGGCGCACTCCCCGGAATATTCGATCACCTTATCGGTGTTGTCCAGCACACTGGTCAGCAGAGCTGCCATGAATTCGCTGGGATAATGGCACTTGAGATAGGCAGTCTGAAATGCAACATAGGCATAGCAGGCTGCATGGCTCTTGTTGAACGCATAAGATGCAAAACTGGACATCTCATCATAAATTTCATTGGCGACCTTTTCTGAGATGCCATTGGCAACGCAGCCCGGACACTCATGGCCCGGTTCTGTGCAGCCGTGAACAAAGTGCTCCCGTTCAGCCTCCATAACGGCGTGCTTCTTCTTGCTCATGGCCCGGCGGACGTTATCTGCCTGACCAAAGGAGAAGCCTGCCAGTTCCCGGAAGATCTGCATGACCTGTTCCTGATACACGATACAGCCGTTCGTCACATCCAAAATATGTGCCAGCTGCGGTGTTTTATAGCTGATCTTATCCGGCTCATGGCGGTTGCGCAGGTAAGTGGGAATGGAGTCCATGGGGCCGGGGCGATAAAGACTGATCAGAGCGATGACATCTTCAAGGTTCTGAGGCTGCAGACCCATGAGAACCTGCTTCATCCCCGAAGATTCCAGCTGGAATACGCCCTCGGTCTCGCCCTGTCCCAGCATTTTATAGGTCTCGGCATCGTCATAATCCAGCTTTTGAATAGAAAATTCCGGGTTCTTTTTTTGAATCGCTGTTTCGGCATCCCGGATCACAGTCAGTGTGCGCAGGCCCAGAAAGTCCATCTTCAGCAGGCCCAGTTCTTCGATCTCGGTCATGTTGAACTGGGTCACCGGCAGGCCATCATTGGTGGCCAGCGGCAGGTAATAATCCGTAGGCTCCGGGGTAATGACCACGCCTGCCGCATGGGTGGAAGCATGGCGGGGCATTCCTTCCACTTTAGATGCTGTATCGATCAGTTCCTTGACCTGCGGGTCACTGTCATACATCCGTTTGAGCTCCGGCGAGACCTCCAAAGCACGTTTGAGGGTCATCTTCAGCTCCATAGGGACCTGCTTTGCCACCACATCCACGTTCTGATACGGGATGCCCATCACACGGCCCACATCCCGGATGGCGTTGCGGGCAGCCATGGTACCGAAGGTAACGATCTGTGCCACGTGGTCTGCACCGTATTTCCGGTTGACGTAATCAATGACCTCCTGACGCCGTTCATAGCAGAAGTCCACGTCAAAATCGGGCATACTGACACGTTCCGGGTTCAAGAAACGTTCAAAGATGAGGTTGTAGCGGATCGGATCGATATCCGTGATACCAACGCAATAGGCTGCAATGCTGCCTGCACCGGAACCACGGCCCGGACCTACCGGGATTCCCTGACTTTTTGCGTAGTTGATATAATCCCAGACGATCAGGTAATAGTTGGTGTAGCCCATAGATTTGACCACACCGATTTCATAACTCAGGCGGTCTTTGTTGGCCTGCGGCACATCGGGGCCGTAGCGGCGTTCCAGACCATCCCAGCAAAGCTTTTCAAAATACTCCTGATTATCCATCCCGCCGGGTGCTTTGTAATAAGGGATCTTGGTATGTCCAAACTCGAAGTCAAAATTGCATTGGTCGGCAATTTTCTGCGTATTCTCGCAGACTTCCGGAACCATTGAGAAGAGATCGTACATCTCATCGGTGGTTTTGACATAGAATTCGTCGGTCTGGAACTCCATCCGGTCTGCATCCTGAATGGTCTTGCCGGTCTGGATGCAGAGCAGGATGCTCTGCATCTTGGCATCTTCTTTCCGGAGATAGTGGGAGTCGTTGGTGGCTGCCATGGGGATACCGGTCTCCCGGGCAAGCTTGATGAGCTGGGGCAGAACAATGCTATCCTCTTCCAGCCCATGATCCTGCAGCTCAATATAGTAGTTTCCTTCTCCGAAGAGATCCCGGTACCACAGTGCAGCAGACTTGGCCCGGTCATAGTCGCCTGCAAGGATGGCCTGCGGAACTTCGCCGGCAAGACAGGCGGAAAGGCAGATCAGCCCTTCGTGATACTGTTCCAACAGCTGTTTGTCCACCCGGGGCTTGGAATAAAAACCTTCCACAAACGCAGCGGAAACCATTTTGATCAGGTTTTTGTAGCCAGTTTCGTTTTTGCACAGGAGGATCAGGTGGTTGTTGCCATCGATTTTGTTTACTTTATCGAAGCGAGTCCGGGTGGCGACATAAACCTCACAGCCGATGATGGGTTTGATCCCTGCTTTTTTCGCCGCCTTATAAAACTGAACACAGCCATACATCACACCATGGTCGGTACAGGCAATGGCAGTCTGACCACATTCCTTGACCCGGTCCATCAGCTGGTCGATCCGGCAGGCACCATCCAGCAGGCTGTATTCCGTGTGGATATGGAGGTGGACAAAGTCCCGTCCCATCCGATTGTTTTCGCTGATCTCGGTCAAATTTCTGCCTCCTTTGCGGTTTCTTCGGTCTGCTCCAGTCGTTGACGGAGTGCATCTGCCAAGGCTTCCAGTTTTTTCATCCGGTGAGACAGCCCCGACTTACTGACCGGCGGATCAAAGCAAGTGCAGAGTGCTGCCAAAGAAAGATCCGGATAAAGCATCCGTTTTTCTGCTGCCTGCTGTAAGACCTCCGGCAGAGTTTCGAGAGCGTTCTGCTCCTTCAAAAAGCGGATGGCTTTGAGGGTCTGTGCATTGGCATGGGCTGTCTTGCTGAGATTTGCCGTATCACAGTTGGTCTGACGGTTGATCTGATTCCGCACCTGCTTGACGGCTTTTTGTGCAGAAATCTGATCAGCCGCTTTAGAAGCCCCCATAAAGCTTAAAATCTTTTCAAGATTTGCACTGTTTTTTACGTAGATAAGGTTCACACCGTTCCGCCGGGTACGGTGGGGAGCAAACTCGTGCTCTGCCAGTAACGCTTCAAAATCCTTGGCAAGGTTTGTACGGCCGGTGAGAAATTCCAGATTATACTCCTTCTGCGGGTCGGTCATGGTGCCGCTGCACAAAAAAGCTGCCCCGATGTATGCACTCACACAAGTCTGACAGCGGATCAGTTTCGGATCGATCTGAAGACTGGTTTCGTTGCCAGTGGTTCCGAATAATTCGTGCATCCGGGCAACCTGCTCCGGTGTGCGGATATCAAATTCATAAATCGTCCCATTGGGACGGCTTTTTTCAACGATCTCACCCTGCACGCCGCAGCGGGCAAAAAGCTGCTCTGCTACATGGACGATCTCTCTTTGCTCGGTTTGAAGCACAAGGCCCCGGGCATCGAAATATTTGGCAAAGCAGGCAATGCCATAGGCGGCAGCGCGGACACAGCAATCCTTTTGGAGGCTGCGCTCAGCGATCTCGCTCCGCACCTGGGATGCAAAACTCATTTTCCTGTCCTTCTTCTTCGTTTCATGCAAAAAGCCCGCCTGCCTGCCGGAACACCCGGCAGACAGGGAGCTTTTACGGACGCTTATCGGGAAGAATCCCGATGCTGTATGCCGGGCGTATAACCCAGCGTCTCGCAATATTCTGCGATTTTTCGGGCAAACGTGATGGAGCGGTGCTTGCCGCCGGTGCAGCCGACTGCAAGAGTCAGCTGGCTTTTGCCCTCCTTGACATAAAGCGGAAGGGCATATTCCAAAAAGCTTTCGTACCGTCGAAGCAGTTCCTGTGCCTCGGGGTGGCTCATGACGAAATCCACCACTTCCTGATCCATGCCAGTCTTATGCTTGAGTTCCGGCACATAGAAGGGATTCGGCAGACAGCGCACATCCAGCACGAGGTCTGCTTCCTGCGGGATGCCGAACTTGAACCCAAAAGACATAATGGTAAGCCGCATGGCCTTTTTGGCTCCTCCATCCCGCAGGAACAAATCACAGATACGTTCTTTGTTCTGCGCCGTAGAAAGCAGAGCCGTATTGATGGTATAGTTTGCCCTCTCTTTTAAAGGCTGCAAGATCTGGCGTTCCTTTAAAAAGGCTTCCCGGGTGGAGATTCCCTCCGAAATGCTGATGGGATGCCGGCGGCGTGTCTCACTGTAGCGGCGCATCAACACATCGTCCGGAGCGTCCAGAAAAAGGATCTCGTAAGGAACCCCCTGCTGGTCCAACTGGTCGAGTGCATTTTCCACCTCTTCCCGGGTGCGGCATCCCCGTACATCCATGGTCAGTGCAACCCGCTTGAGCTGGTTGTCTCCTGCCTTGGAAAACGCCATGATACTGGGCAGCAGCCCCGCCGGGATATTGTCAATGCAAAAGAATCCAATATCTTCCAGTGCATTCATGGCGACCGATTTGCCTGCGCCGGAAAGTCCGCTGACAATGAGTAGATCCATCCTTTGTCCCCTCTTATGCTTTTACAACTCGAATTTCTTTTTCAAGGTCATACCCTGTCTTTTCCTTTACGATGGCATGCACCTCATCGCAGAGTGCAAGAACATCTGCGCAGGTCGCCCCGCCAAGGTTGACCACAAAACCGCAGTGCTTATCGCTGACGGCGGCTCCGCCGTGGCGGTATCCCCGTAGGCCGCACTGGTCGATCAGCGCAGCCGCATATGCACCGACAGGCCGCTTGAAGGTGCTGCCCGCACTTGGCTTATCAAGGGGCTGTTTTTCCCGGCGCTTTTCCATCAGCTCGTTCATCCGGGCACGGATGGCCTCAGGGTCTCCCTTGGAAAGCTTGAGCTCTGCCGAGAGGATGCAGCCGCCGTTTTCCTCAAAAATGCTGTGCCGGTAGGAAAGTTCCAGCTCCGATGCATTGGCCTTGACAATCTTTCCTTCCGGGGTGAGATAGCGCACCCAGTGAAGAACGTCCTTCATCTCTCCGCCGTAAGCACCGGCATTCATGTAAATGGCTCCACCCAACGTGCCGGGGATGCCATAAGCAAATTCCAAACCGGTCAGCTCTGCCCGCAGTGCTTCTCCGCAAAGGGCGGATAGCCGCACACCTGCGCTGGCCCGGATGACGTTGTCTTCCTGCTCGATCCCATCGTTGAGGGCAGACAGATCGATCACAGCTCCCCGGTATCCGGCATCCTCAAACAGGATGTTGCTGCCGTTGCCCAGCAGGTAATATTTGACTCCGGCTTCCTTACAGGCTGTGATCGCAGCCAGAAGCTGCGGCTCAGTCTCGGGCAGGATAAAAAGATCTGCCGGACCGCCGATCTTAAATGTACTGTGCATTGCAAGCGGTTCGGCCTCCCGGTACAGGATGCCTGCCGCCGTCAGCTGCTGTTTCAGTTGTTCCATCGTGATTTCCTCTCGTTTCCGGGCCGTTTGATCAATCCAGGGTATCGTTCAGGCCCAGACGGATCAGCAGCTCCTTGGCTGCATTGTAGCCCATCTTCTTCTGACGGTTGTTGATAGCCGCCGTTTCCAGCACCACGGCCAGATTCCGTCCCGGAGAGACCGGGATGCTGGTGCTGGGGATGCTGACGCCCAGAATATCGTAATACTCGCTTTCCAGGCCGGTACGCTGGTAATTTTTGGTGGGGTCCCACGCTTCCAGCTGAACCACCAGATCCAGACTCTCGCTGACCTTAACGGCACCCACTCCAAAGACACGGGCCACATTGACAATGCCGATGCCCCGCAGCTCAATAAAGTGGCGGATGTTCTCGGGAGCCGTGCCCATGATCTGCCGGTTGGAGACCTTGCGCAGCTCTACCGCATCGTCGGCCACCAGACGGTGGCCCCGCTTGACCAGCTCAATGGCCAGCTCGCTCTTGCCAATGCCGCTGTCACCAAGGATCAGGATGCCTTCACCGTATACCTCCACCAGCACGCCGTGGCGGGTGATGCGGGGAGCAAGTTCCAGATTCAGCACGCTGATCAGGCTGCCCATCAGGGTACAGGTGGTCTCGTTGGAGCGCAGCAAAGCAACCTGATGCTTCTGCGCCAGTTCCTGCATCTCCGGGAAGGGTTTCAATTCTTCACTGCGGCAGACAATAACAGCCGGAGGCTTCTGACGAAACAGCTGATCCAAGGCCTCATACCGTTTTTCTGGTGTCAGACCGGACAGAAAGTTCATTTCCGCAAGACCCATGATCTGCAGACGCAGTTTATCAAAATAATCATAATACCCCGCCAGAAACAGACCCGGACGGTTGACTTCTGCAATCTCGATCTGGATCTTTTCCTGATCCTGCGGCATATACACCACTTCCATGCTGACCTTTTCGATCAGTTTGCTGAGTGAAACGGCAAAATTCCCCATCGTTTTTCCTCCTGCATTGTTTCTTCCGGCCACACGAAATCGACCGGAGACTTTCTTTCTATTATAAACAAGATGGCTTCGGATTACAATGTTTCCGGGGATGCTTTTGTTCCGGATTTACTTTTTCCAGATCACCTTTACCAGCACATATGCCACCGCAAAGGCCGCTGCCGGCAAAAGCAATGTCAGAATAGCTCCAACTTCTCCTGCTCCGATTCTCATACCAGTTCCTCCTGTTCCTTGATTCTTCTCTGTCATTGTATAGCCTTTTGTTTTATCTGTCAATCCAAAGACCATATACTTTTATTATAGGCCCTGCCTTGCATCCGGAGAGGTTCTCTTTTATAATGAGAAAGGATAGGAAAGCAGTTTGCTCCATCCTCCCTCACTTTACATGAGTTTTACATTCTCTCGGTTTCCGATTTTACATTCAGGCCCTATACTCAGAACCAGGAGAAATACATGTCAAATAAAAGTGAGGAACTGTCACATGACTTTATTCAACGTATTTTCCCTCTTCGGAGGATTGGCTTTGTTCCTGTTCGGAATGGACACCATGGGCAAAGCTTTGGAAAAGCAGGCCGGCGGACAGCTGCAGAAAATTCTGAGTAAGCTGACCGACAGCCCCATCAAGGGATTTTTCCTCGGTTTGTGCGTCACGGCTGTGATCCAGAGTTCCAGTGCCACCACGGTCATGGTCGTTGGTTTTGTCAATAGCGGCATCATGGAACTGCATCAGGCCATCGGTGTGATCATGGGCAGCAATGTGGGCACCACGGTCACCAGCTGGATCCTCAGCCTTTCGGGTCTGCAGGGCGACAGTTTCTGGGTGCAGCTGCTCAAGCCCACCTCCTTCAGCCCGGTGCTGGCGTTTATTGGCATCATCCTTTACATGGGCAAAAATGAGAAACGGCAGGGCATTGGCACCATCATGATCGGCTTTGCCGTCCTGATGACCGGTATGACCACCATGTCTCAGGCTGTAGCTCCCCTGCAGCACGAGGAGTGGTTCACCAATCTCTTCGTTCGCTTCTCCAACCCCATCCTCGGCGTTCTGGTGGGTGCAGTCGTTACCGGTGTCATCCAGAGCTCCAGTGCCAGTGTGGGCATCCTGCAGGCCCTCAGCTCTACCGGCGTCATCACCTTTGGCAGTGCAATTCCCATCATCATGGGTCAGAACATCGGTACTTGTGTGACTGCTCTGCTTTCCTCCGTGGGTGCAAATAAAAACGCCCGCCGGGCCGCTATGGTTCACCTCTACTTCAATATCATTGGCGTGCTGCTCTTCCTGACCGGTTTCTATGGTCTGAACGCCGTGCTCCATTTCAGTTTTGTTGAGGAAACCGTTACCGCATGGGGCATTGCTGTGGTTCACTCGGTCTTCAACCTGACCGCTACGGTTGTCCTGCTTCCCTTTGCGAATGTTCTGGAAAAACTGGCCATTGCCACCATTCCGGACGATGCTCAGAAGGAAAGCTTTGCACTGCTGGATGATCGTCTTTTGAACACTCCCGCCATGGCGGTGGAACGGGCTCGTTCTGCCACCGCTGATATGGCCGAGCTTGCCCGGGTGGGTGTACTGCAGGCCATGAGCCTGACCCACAAATGGGACGATGCGCTGGCCCAGAAAGTACGGGACGAAGAAGCCAAAGTGGATCACTATGAGGATGCACTGGGCACCTATCTGGTCAAGCTTTCCAGCCGGGAGCTCAGCCATGCCGACAGTCAAAGCGTCAACACCTTGCTGCACACCATCAGCGATTTTGAACGGATCAGTGACCATTCCGTAAACCTGCTGGATTCTGCAAAAGAGATGCATGAAAAAGATGTTACCTTCTCCCCCGATGCCCGGGAGGAGCTTCGGGTCTTGGAGGATGCCGTGCAGGACACACTGAACCGCACCACCGATGCCTTCCGTAAGGGTGATCTGCATCTTGCCAGCAAAGTGGAGCCGCTGGAACAGGTGGTGGATGAATTGGTCCGTGCCATCAAGGCCCGGCACATTGCCCGCCTGCAGGCCGGCAGCTGCTCCATTGAATATGGCTTTATTCTGGACGATCTTCTGACCAATTATGAGCGTGTCTGTGACCATTGCAGCAATGTAGCCGTCGCACAGATCGAGGTTGCACAGGACAGCTTTGATACCCATGCCTACCTGAACGACCTGAAGAGCGGCCACGCTGCCAAGGAAAGCGAAAAATTCCAGCGTCGGCTGGATCGTTACCGGGAGCGGTATCTTTTCCCGGAGGAAATCGAAACGTCGGAGGAAAACAACGCATGATCTACATTGTGGAAGACGATGCTGCTATCCGGGAGCTGGAACAGTATGCTTTACAGTCCAGTGGATACGATGTGTGCAGCTTTGAGTCCTCGGAGCCATTCTGGCAGGCTATGAAAGCCAACGAACCAGAGCTGGTGATCCTTGATGTGATGCTGCCCGGAGAAGATGGTTTTTCCATTCTGAAAAAGCTCCGCAACACCCCCTCGCTCCGGCGGATGCCCATCATCATGGTCACCGCAAAATCCAGCGAACTGGACACCGTGCGGGGGCTGGACTGCGGAGCAGACGATTACATTACCAAGCCTTTCGGTATCATGGAATTTCTCAGCCGGGTGCGGGCAGCTCTCCGCCGCTCTGCCCCTGAAGCAAGGCCGGACGTCTATTCGTTCCATGAAATTTTGCTGGACAACGCCCGCCACAGCGTGACGGTAAACGGCACACACGTTGATTTGACCTATAAAGAATACAGTCTGCTTCGGCTGCTGCTGGAACACACCAATCTGGTGGTGACCCGGGAGACCATTCTGCAGGTGGTATGGGGCACCGACATTTCAGTGGAGAGCCGGACTGTCGATATGCACATCCGCACCCTGCGCAAAAAGCTGGGTGATGCCGGAAAATACATCTGCACAGTGCGGAAGGTCGGCTATAAGCTGGCGGAAAACGAGGAGGATACGGAAGAATGAAACCACGCAGCATGGAAGAAAAAATCAGCTACCGTCTGTTTCTGATGGGCTTTGTGGGCCTTGTATGCACAGCGGTGCTCTGCATTTTTGTATTCCATAAAGCGTTTACCGCTCAGGCATGGACCGCATTGGAAAACGAAGCACATCTGGTTGCTGCCGGGTGTGCACAAAGCGACTCCCCCAAAGAGCTTTCTGCCTTTGTCAGTTCCAACCTGCGTATTACGCTGATCGCACCGGACGGTACGGTTCTGTTTGAGTCTGCAACCAGTCAGCAGATGGAGAACCACCTCAGCCGCCCGGAAATTCAGACCGCTATGCGGGAGGGCGTTGGCCGGGATCGCCGGGATTCTCAGACTCTTGGCTATGAGACTTATTACTATGCCATGCTTTTGCCCGACGGCAATATCCTCCGGGTCGCACAGGACTCCGAAACCCTGTGGTCCATCTACGATGCCGCCCTTCCGGCCATTGTTCTGAGCTGCATCCTTATGATGGGTGCTGCCGCCATTATGGCCGGCCTGCTGACCCGCAGCCTTGTAAAGCCAGTCCTTCAGATGACCGATGATCTGGATCATATTCAGGATAATGTCCCCTATCAGGAACTGATTCCCTTTGCAGAAAGCATCCACTCGGACCGGCTTCTGCGGGAAAACAACGAGAAGATGCGGCAGGAATTCACAGCCAATGTCAGCCACGAGCTCAAAACGCCTCTGACCAGTATTTCAGGCTATGCGGAGCTCATTGAGACCGGGATTGCAAAGCCGGAGGATGTGCCCGCGTTCGGTCACAAAATTCATGTGGAAGCCACCCGGATGATCCAGCTGGTCAATGATATTTTACAGCTATCCCATCTGGACAATGTCAGTGAGACCGGCTCGTCTCCGGATATGGAGACGGTGGACCTTCTTGACGTAGCCAAGGAATGTGTAGAGCGGCAGAAGATGAATGCCCGCCGCTCCTACATTTCTCTGACCTATCTGGGAGAAAGTGCTCCGGTGCTGGGCAGCCGCAGCCTGCTGGATGAACTGTGTCAGAATCTTTGCGACAACGCCATCCGTTATAACCGCCCGGGCGGAAAAGTACAGATCATCACGGCCTGCAGCCGGGACGGCCACTGTACCCTGACCGTCAAGGATAATGGCATTGGCATCCCGAAGGAAGCCCAATCCAGCGTGTTCGAACGGTTCTATCGGGTAGATAAAAGCCGCAGCAAGGCCACCGGCGGCACCGGCTTGGGCCTTGCCATCGTCAAGCACATTGCCCGCATCCATAACGCCCGGATCAAATTGGAAAGCGAACTTGATGTGGGTACGACCATCACCGTTATCTTCGAAACAGCCCGTTGAAAACCGCATATCAATAGATCACAACGTCTGCCCGCAGCTGTGGGCAGACGTTTTTTGTTGAGGCCCCTTCCGACTGCCCGGTTCTTAACTGCTCTGCTGCTCCAAGCTGCAGCAGGTCGCTTCCCTGTTCCCATCCGGTTTGAACGACCTGACAGATCAGATTCTCCAGTTTGCGGCAGGTCTCCGCAGGCGGCAGAGTTGTACCGGCCTTGTGCTGAGCTGTCAGCTCGACCCGAAATCCGTCATCCTGCATTTCCACAGCCTGCGCCCGGCGGGTCAGTGTGATCGTCTGCCCGGACCCCTCAAGATCAAATGAAACGATTTTCTGTTTTCCTGTCAGGAACAGGAACATCTTGCTTTCCGATTCCGAAAGATCTGTCTGGCTGAACGCAGAAACCAGAAGCCGCTCTTTGCGGCAGGATGCCGATCCGCCTTCCAAGGTGAGGACCGGCAAAAGGCAGCCTTTTTGATGCTCATAAAGGCGAGGCGGAGCGGACGTTGTTTTCAGCGTTTGGAGCAGCTGTTCCGGAAGCTCTGCTTTTTCCTCCGCAGCGTCTGCCAGCTCCTGAATGGAAAACTCTGTGCAAAAGACCCGGGCAGACAGCCGTCCGCAAGAGTTCTCACGCAGCAGATTTTCCCAATGATCCATGGTATCGTAAAGGGATGCGTTTGCTTCCCTGCCCAGCACAAGATGATCGCAGAGACGATAGTTTGCTTTCTGTGGAAGATTTTCTTCTGCTGCAGCCAGAGCCGCCTGCGGTGTTTCGCCTCTGCCAAAGCAAAAGCGGATGGAGACATCTGCCTCAGCGGAATCCGCTGCCGCTTCCGGAAACTGATACAGCAGCCCGATGCTCCACCCTGTTGCAGCAGGCTCTGCCAGCACCGCCCGCACGACGCTCTGTTCTGTGGTCTCACTCCGGAAAAAAATCAGACACCAGCCGATCAGAAGCCCTGTCCCCAGCAGCTGTACTGCCGCCCGCCGGGTCATGAGCGTACCTCCTTCTGCCGAAGCAGGTAAAGGGATTCTCCGGCAAGCAGCCGCAGCATCCGGACCAGAAAGCAGATGCGGAACAATGCTGCTGCCAGCCAGACCAGCAGAACGGCGGAGTCAAACCGGGAAAAAGCTCCCATTGCCCAGCACCGCAGCAGCTCACCGCCCGGATACCCAGCCCCGCCAAAGATCAGTTCTGTTCCCAGCCGGAGCCCCCCTTCCAGAGCGAACATCCACAGCGGCGTCAGAATAGATTTAAACGATGATCCGCTTGTTTTTTGCTCGGCACGCAGGAACGGCAGGGCAAAATATTCCGCATAAATCGGAATGGAAGGCCGCTCCGGGCCAAGTGTAAACAGAAGATTCTGCCAGTGCATTTGTTCCAAGAGCCCTGCTGCCGTGATCAGAAACGTGATCCAGAAAAGCCTCCAAAGAATCGCTGCTGTGCGGGAAAACACCTCCGACGGCAGCGTCCAGCCCGCCCAGAGCAGCAGGGGCAGAAAGCCGATGACTGCCATGGAACCGAACTGCTGCCAGCCTGCTTCGGCAGCGTCCCGGACAGCAACAGCCAGTTCTATTCCAAACCAGAGAAAAAGGCCGCATTGCAGTACCCTGCGGCACAGCATCTTCTCTGCCCAGACTGCTGTTAATGCTCCAAGCACCACCACTCCCATCGTAGGAAGAAAGCCTTTTAAAAAATACGCCCGGGCAGAACAGGTCGGCGTGCTGTTCATCCATTGTGCCAACAGTGCGGTAAAAACACTCAGGCGGAATGTTTCTGGAGAAATCAGCGCATTTTTTTGCTGTTTCATGGACGGTCACCTCGCTTCTGCCAGATGGTAAAGGGATTTTTTGAAAGAGTACGGTAGTTTCTGCGGGTCACACCGTCCGCAGAAAGTGCCCTTTCCGGAAACGTTTTTTCCGATAAATAGGGTACTCCCATGGCGGAAACAGAGGTCAGAGCGAACAAAACAGCAAGCCCGGCCCCCACAAAGCCGACCGGCCCGGCAAGTCCTGCCGCCAATACCACCAGCAGCCGCAGGATGGTCGCAGGTTCGTAGAGGGAAGGTGTAACAAAGATCGCTATGGAAGTCACGCTTGCGGTCAGGATCACCGGTGTGCTCATAAGTCCGGCTGCGATTGCCGCATCGCCTACGATCAACGCAGCAATCAAGCTGACCGAGTGACCCAGTGTCTGCGGCATCCGGAGCCCCGCTTCCCGGATCACTTCGAGGATCAGGATGACCATGACCATCTCACCAAAGAGCGGCAATGGAGTGGCTTTCTCAGCTGCTTCGATCTTAAAAAGCAGCTGCGGCGGGATAAGCTCAGGCAGGTAAACCGCAAGACAGACAAACGCTCCCGGCAGAAAAATGCTCAGGAAAAAAGCTCCGTATTTCAGGCAGCGCAGAAAGGACGAAAAGACGGCAGTGGTGGCATAGTCGTCCAGACAGTCAAAGTTTTCGGAAAAGAGGGTGGGCAGGATCAACGCCGACGGACTTCCGTTGACCAAAATGATAATTTTCCCTTCGCAGAGCTTAGCCGCCGCTACAGCGGGCCGCTCTGTATCCCCCGCCGGTGCAAACAGACGGTATTTTGCCGGGAAAAGCCATGGCACAAAATAGCTGGAATCCAAAAGGATGTTGGGCCGTGACTGCCTCAGACATTTCCGCACTTTGTCCACTGCCTTGGGGTCAGCGCAGTTTTTGCAGTAGCAGAGAGCATACTCTGTTTGGGTCTCACAGCTGGATTGTGCCACCTCCATGACCAGTTCTTCGGTCCGGATGAGCCGCCGCAGCAGACTGAGATTGACCCGGAGCAGGTCGGCGAATCCTTCCCGGGAACCCCGCAGACTGCCTTCCCCGGAAGGTTCTTCTACGGATCGAAACTTGAGTCCCTGTACCGAAAATACCAGACCCTTCCCACAGCCATCCAATAAAAGCACCGCCATCCCGGCTGTAAGGCGAGCAGTCAGATCCTCAAATGTCTCCGTCGGAGTACTTTCGGCGGGCAGGCCGGAGTGGCAGAGCAGCAGGTCAAACACCCGCTGCCCCAGAGGGCCGGGCCCGGGCTGCAGCTTTGGCACCTCCCGATTGGCCGCATCCAGCAAAAGCTGCCAGAGCGTTTCCAGACTTGCCATTCCATCAAAGAGAAAAATTGTTCCGGCACAACCGTAAAGTTCCACATTCTTCGCATAAAAATCCGCCGACTTGCCAAACATAGTTTCGAGCGTTGCCCGGTTTTCGGCCAAAGAATCCGAGATCACCATGCGATCACCTTCCCTATGGGAACAGTATGGCACCGGTAGCGCAGCGATATGCAAGAACCGGCAAGGAGGAATTTGCTTGAAGCTGTTAATTTTCCGCACCCTGCTGCTTTATCTCGCCGTTCTGTTTGCTCTGCGGTTGATGGGCAAACGACAGTTGGGAGAATTGCAGCCGGAGGAACTGGTGTCCACCATCCTCATCTCCAATCTGGCATCCATCTCCATTGAATCGGAAGAAGTGCCGCTGACCGCCAGTCTCATCCCGCTTTTTCTTATTACTGCGCTGGAGCTGGGCGGGTCTATCCTCAGTTTCCGGAGCCAGCGATTTTTCAACTTGATGTCCGGACGGCCCAAGACCGTGATCCTGGACGGAAAAATCGATCAAAACGCCCTGCGCACCCTCCGGCTGACCATGGCAGACCTGATGGAAGCGTTGCGGGGCAAAGATGTTTTTGACCCCCGGGAGGTTTCTTATGCCATCATCGAAACCAACGGAACGCTTTCGGTTGCCCTGCGGCCCGAACGCCAGCCTGCCACGCTTGCCGACCTGAAGCTTCGGGTGCAGAACACACAGGCCACGGTTCCCTTTGTGCTGGACGGCCAGATTCTTGAAGAAAATCTGCGTTGGTGCGGAAAAGATAAAATCTGGCTGGAGCGAACAGCCGAGGCAAACGCCCTGTTGCCTCAGGAGATCCTGCTCCTGATCGGCAATGAAACAGAGGACTACTATCTGCTGAAACGAGAGAACAGCCGGAAGAAGGAATCATCATGAAACGGATCTACGCCTGTCTTGTCATCACAGCTCTGTTGTTGGCGGTCGCTTTTTACAGCAGTTTTCGGGTACAGGTTTTTGCCGCACAAATTTCCGAAGATCTGGACTGCGCCGCCGAAGCGATCCGGGACGATAATTACACCGCCGCCCGGCGTTCTCTCAGTGCAGGCTCTGAGCTCTGTGACCGGATGCGGGAAGGAATGAATCATCTGCTCCGCACCGATGATTTTACCGAGCTGGAAGCCTGCCTCCGTGCTGCTGACGGCTATCTGGAACAAAACGCCCCCGAGGAAGCTTTTGGAGAACTGCGGCGGGCACAGGTTCAGGTGGAAACACTGGACTGGCTGGCCCGGCGGCTTTTGTGACCGGAACAACAAAAAGCGTGCCCGCTCCCCTTTTCAGAGTGCGGACACGCTTTTTGGTATTTCCATAAGCGGAGACTATTTCTTTTCGTTCCGGTCGCCCATCAGTTTTTTCAGCTCATTGAAAAAACTTTCCACGTCGGCAAATTGCTGATAGACCGACGCAAAGCGGACATATGCCACTTCGTCGATCTTTTTCAGCTCCTGCATGGTCAGTTCACCGATCCGGACACTGGTGACCTCCCGGTCATAGGAGCTCATCAGCGTTTGTTCAATGCTGCTGACTGCGTGCTCCAGCGTCTCAAAACTTACCGGCCGCTTTGCGCAGGCCCGGAGCATGGCGTTGAGAAGCTTCTGACGGTCAAAAGGCTCACGGGAGTTGTCCTTTTTGATGACGATCAGCGGCACCGTCTCCACGACTTCATAGGTGGTAAACCGCATATGGCAGCGCAGACACTCCCGGCGGCGGCGGATCCGCTCGCCATCCTCTGTGGGGCGGGAATCGATCACCTTGGACTCTTCATCACCGCAATAGGGGCATTTCATAAATTGTTCCTCCTGCTTTCGGCCATAAAGGCCGGAATGTCAGTGTTGGTTTCAGTCTGCTTTCTTGCCGGACTTTTTCCGCTCATTCCAAAGGGCCCATGCGGAGGTGGAAACGCAGAGCGAAGTATACACACCGCTGATCATGCCCATCATAAGCGGGAATGTAAAGGTGAATATGCTGTCCAGACCATACAGTTTGGAGATGATGCACATCACACCCAGAGCCATTACCGTAGTCACCGTGGTAATGATGGTACGGCGGGCCGATTGACTGACCGAAAGGTTGACCAGCTCTTCAAACGAGGCCTTTTTGCCCAGCAGGCTGCGGTTCTCCCGGATACGGTCATAGACGACAACGGTATCGTTAATGGAGTAGCCCAGAATGGTCAGCATGGCAGCGACGAAATTGCCATCCAGCGGAGTGCGCAGGAGCACAAAGGTTCCAAACACCACCATCAGGTCATTCAGCAGAGCCAGCACTGCCATCATGCCGCCGGTAAGACCGCCGATGTTCTTGAAGCGGACTGCGATATAAAGCAGGATCAGCACCAGTGCAAACACCACGGCAACCAAACTCTTCTGAAGGAACTTGGTGCCCATGGCTGCGCTGACGTTGCTGAGGGACAGCTGTGCAAAGCTGTTTTCCGGATATGCCTCGTTCAGAGAGTCGATCAGCTCCTCCACCTGTTCGGTGGTCACGGTCTCCGTGCCAGGCATGGAGATTTTAAGGGTCTGTTCTCCGGTCGCAACGTTCTCACCTGTCTGAAGAGTCAGGTCTTTGCTTTCCAGCGCAGTCGAAGCGGTGCTCTGCACTGCGCTGAGGTCAAAGCTATCCTCATAACTCAGGGTGATCATGGCACCGCCGGTGAACTCCGTATCCAGCCGGACACCCAAAATCAGGGCAGATGCCAAAATCAGAGCCATCAGGCAGGCAGAAACGGTCAGGAACCGTTTTTTCAGGCCCATCACATTATGGACGGCCGGCTGCTTGCTCTCCTTGCCTACGGCATCTGCGCCGTAGAGCTTAGGATTCCGCAGAGCCGGGATCGCAGCCGCACCACGGATCATCACCCGGGTAGCAAAGATGCCAAAGACGAAGTTCAGCAGCACGCCGGTGAGCAGCGTATAGCCAAAGGCATAAATCGTGCCTGCGGTGGAGGGACCAAAGGCAAAGAACACAAAGTGAAGTGCCTTGGCAAAGAAGCCGTCCGACGGGCCGAATGCACCCATCAGTACGATGGCCACGATCACAATGGTCACGTTGCCGTCAATGATGGGCGTCAGGCCACGGGCAAAGCCGCTCTTGAGGGCACCGTCCAGCGATTTGCCGCTCCGCAGCTCTTCCTTGATGCGCTCTGCCGTGATAACGTTGGCATCCACGCCCATACCGATGGCCAGAATGATACCGGCGATGCCGGGCAGTGTCAGGGTGAAGCTTTCAAATACCGGGAAATAACCGGAGACAAAAGCCAGCGTTGCGGCCACCTGACCAGCCAGCGCAATGCAGGCCAAAAAACCGGGCAGACGGTAAAGCAGGGTCATCAGCACTACGATCAGCGCAAATGCGATCAGACCGGCCAGCACCATTGCACTCAGGCTGTTCTCGCCCAGACTGGGGCTGATGGTAGAGTAGCTGTCCACCGACAGTGCAAAGGGCAGCGAACCGGAGTTGATCTGCCGGGCCATCTTTACCACATCGTCCTGCGTAAAGGGATTGGACGCAGAGCTTGTGATGATGGCAGAGCCATCGGTAATGGCCGCATTGACCGAGGCAACGCTGACATTTTCATCGTCCAGCCAGATGCTGATGCTGCCGCCGCTCTGATAAAGCCGGGTAGTTGCGTCACCAAAAGCCTTTGCACCCTCATCGGTGAACTTGAGAGCAACGTAGTACTCCGAACTGCTGCCGCTCACCGGGCCGTACTGCGCTGCTGCGCTCTCGACCATAGAGCCGTCAAGGATCAGCTCACCGTCCGCACTGCTTCCCTCCCGGAATGTCAGATAAGCCGTGGTGCCGATCTCCTGAATCGCAGCTTCCGGGTCAAAATCCGTTTCACCGGACTGCCACGGAAACTCCAAAATCAGGCTGTCGGAGTTTGTGTCTACATAGAGCTCGTAGTCTGTCACATTCAGACCCACCAGACGGTTCTCAATGACGAGCTGTGCTGCTTCCAGCTGCTCCTCTGTTGCATCATAACCGTCCGAGGGAACGAAGGTGACATTGACGCCGCCCTTGATATCCACGCCAAAGCGGATATCTTTTGCGCCCTTGATGTAGGTGGTGGTGGTGTCGCCATATTTGACCGCAACGCCGAAAAATGCCGTGTAGACAAAGGCTGCGATCAAAAGGACTGCGGCGACCAGATGCCATGCTTTACCTTTTGTTTTCATAAAAAATGGAAAACCTCCAAATATAATAAATCTCCTCTGCGCTGCCCGGGCGGCGGTGCAGGGAGATTTTACAGCTTGAGGAAGCCTTTAGTTCTTCTCTGCCAGCAGCTTTTCGACCGTTGCAAGGCGGACGCAGACGCAGAGCAGATCCGAAGCAGTTTCCACCTCATCCAGGCTGGGATAAGTGGGTGCAATACGCAGGTGGGAATCCTGCGGGTCTTTGTGATAGGGGTAAGCCGAACCTGCACCGGTCAGGGTCAGACCGGCTTCTTTGCAGAGCGCAGCCACACGCTTTGCGCAGCCCGGCATCACATACAGGCTGATGAAGTAGCCGCCCTTGGGATTGGTCCAGTGAGCGATATCGCCGCAAGGGGACAGTTCCTCCACAAAAGCAGTCTTGACCGCATCAAAGCAGGGCACCAGACGACGGCGGTGCTTTGCCATATGGGCCAGAACGCCTTCCTTATTCTTGAGGAAGCGGACGTGCCGCAGCTGATTCATCTTATCATAGCTGATGATCATGACCGAGAACCGCTTGCAGACGTACTTCATCATCTCCTCGCTGCAGGCCAATGCAGAAACGCCGGCACCCGGGAAGGTGATCTTACTGGTGGAAGTGAACATGAAAACTCGATTCTGCGTACCATACTTTTTGCACTGGTTCAGAAGAACCGGAGTCTCAATGATCTCATCGGTCAGGTGATGAACGATATAAGCCTCGTCCCAGAAGATTTTGAAATCAGGGGCAGCGGTCTTCATGGATGCAAAACGCTCAATGGTCTCATCACTGTAGGTGTAGCCATCCGGGTTGGAATACTGCGGCACACACCAGATGCCCTTGATGGTATCATCCTCGGCCACAAGCTTCTCCACAGCGTCCATATCAGGTCCATCCGGAGTCATGGGGACGCTGATGAGCTCAAAGCCAAATTCCTCCGTAATAGCAAAATGGCGGTCATAACCGGGCACAGGGCAGAGGAACTTCCGCTTTTCAACCTGAGACCAGGGACAGGGAGACTCCGGGAAGCCAAAGACATAGCCGATGGAGATCAGGTTGTACATCAGCTGCAGGCTGGAGTTGCCGCCCACAAAGACCTCTTCCGGCTTCACGCCCATCACATCTGCAAACAGCTCCCGGGCCTCATGCAGGCCCTCAAGATCACCATAGTTACGGGCGTCGGTGCCGGCATCGGTGGTGTAGTCCGTCATCTGGAGCAGACCCATTGCCAGATCCATCTGGTGAGGGCCGGGCTTGCCGCGGGCCATGTTCAGCTTCAGGCCCATTGCCTGAAATTTTTTGTATTCTTCTTCCAGCTTTGCCTGTTCGGCTGCCAGCTCGTCTCGATTCATCTCAAGATAATTTGCCATAGAAAACACACTCCTTTATCGTACTTTTTGTTTCCCACACGTGTCAGTCCCCTTTGTAACCGGAGGCCCCTGCCAGAGGGCATGATTCTCCTTGCTGTGCAAAGCGGTATTCCAGACTTTAATATTATAGCTCAGAATCCGTTTGGAAACAAGATTTTGAAAGAAAAAAGCCCTGCAAAAAGCAACGCTTTTTACAGGGCTGGTGTCTTTCCCGCTTGAGACGAAATTCGTTCAGCTCAGAGAAGACTGATTTTTATAACGCTTGCGGACTGCGCCGTACTCCATGTGAGCTTCGCCGCCTTCCACGGTATCCTGATCGATGGTCACCCGGATAATGGTGGGATCGTTGGGCACATCGTACATGATGGGCATCAGGATGCTTTCCATCACGCTGCGCAGACCACGGGCACCGGTTTTCCGCTCGATGGTCTTCCGTGCAATGGCATGAAGAGCCTCGTCGGTGATCTCAAGGTCCACATTGTCCATGCCAAGCAACTCTTTGTACTGTTTAACCAGACTGTTGCGGGGCTCCTTGAGAACCCGGACCAGCGCATCCTCGTCCAGATCGTCCAGAACTGTGATGACCGGTAGACGACCGATCAGCTCGGGGATCAGGCCAAATTTGACCAGATCATGGGGCTCCACCTTCCGCAGCAGAGCTTTCTGGGCATCGCTGGAGGTATCCTTCAGACTGCTGCCAAAGCCCAGCGCAGATTTATCGGTGCGACGCTGGATATATTTATCCAGACCGTCAAATGCACCACCGCAGATGAACAGGATGTTGGTGGTATCGATTTGAATGAACTCCTGCTGGGGGTGCTTCCGTCCACCCTGCGGCGGGACATTGCTGACCGTGCCTTCCAGGATCTTCAGCAGAGCTTGCTGCACGCCCTCACCGCCCACATCACGAGTGATGGAGGGATTTTCGCTCTTGCGGGTGATCTTATCGATCTCATCGATATAGATGATGCCGATCTGTGCTTTCTGCACATCAAAATCCGCCGCCTGAAGCAGCTTGAGCAGGATATTCTCTACGTCCTCGCCCACATAGCCTGCCTCGGTCAGGGTAGTCGCATCCGCAATGGCGAACGGCACACCCAGCATCCGGGCCAAAGTCTGAGCCAGCAAGGTCTTGCCCACGCCGGAGGGGCCCAGCAGCAGGACATTGGACTTTTGCAGTTCAACGTCTGCGCCCTTACCACCGCTCAGGATCCGTTTATAATGGTTATACACCGAGACAGCCAGAACACGTTTTGCCTCGTCCTGCCCGATGACATACTGATCCAGACCTTCCTTGATCTCAGCCGGGGTCTTGATGTTGACCGAAAGATTATCGGCCGTCTGGATCCGTGCCCGGCTTGCACTGCCCCGGTTCTGCGGGCCTCTGCCCGAACCGGAACGCTCCGGCTTATCCGAGAGCAGGTCATAGCACAGGCCGATGCACTCACTGCAGATATTGACCCCGGGGCCAATGATCATCCGCTCCACTTCGTCCTGATGCTTCCCGCAAAAGCTGCAAACCAGATCTTTTTCGTTTTTATCTCTGCCGGAATTGTTATTTGCCATAGCCTTTTTTCCTTATTGTTCTTCCTCAGCGGTGGGTAATGACCTCATCGATCAGGCCGTATTCCTTTGCTTCCAGTGCAGACATGAAATTATCCCGCTCGGTGTCGATCTGGATCTTCTCCAGCGGCTGGCCGGTATACTCGCTGAGCATCCGGTTCATCTTCTCACGGGTGCGCACCATGTGCTCTGCATGGATCTTGATATCCGTAGTCTGGCCGGACAGTCCGCCGCCCTGACCGCCGATCAGCGGCTGATGGATCATGATCTCGGAGTTGGGCAGAGCAAAACGCTTGCCCTTGGTGCCGCTTGCCAGCAGAAATGCGCCCATAGAAGCAGCCATGCCCATGCAGATGGTAGAAACATCGCACTTGATATAGTTCATGGTATCGTGGATGGCCATGCCTGCGCTGATGGAGCCGCCGGGGCTGTTGATATACAGGCTGATATCCTTATCCGGGTCCTGCCCTTCCAGGTACAGCAGCTGAGCCACCACAAGGCTGGCGGAGGTGTCATTGACATCCTCGCTCAGAACGATGATGCGGTCATTCAGCAGACGGGAGAAAATATCATAGGAACGCTCGCCATGTGCCGACTGTTCGACAACGTAAGGAACAAAACTCATAAAGTTCGCCTCCTGATACGAAAATGATTCTATTTGCAAAATTGACCGATACGGCAAAAGAAACAGGGCCGTATCGGTCAATTTTAACAACCTTTGCTCACAGGGCACGCTTTAAGCGTTACTCCCTGCAAATGCGGCCCAGGGGCTGAATTACTCAGCGTCCTCGGTCTTCTCAGTCTCAGCGGCCTTCTCCACGATGTTGGCGTGGCTCTTGATGAAGTCGATGGCCTTGTTGATTGCCAGATCCTTCTTCAGATCGTCAACGTTGACCAGCTCACGGACCTTGTCCTCTTCCATCTTGTACTGGTCAGCGATGCGCTCAATCTCAGCGGCGACCTCCTCCTCGGAAGCCTCGATGTTCTCAGCAGCGGCAACAGCCTCCAGAGCCAGACGGATCTTGACCTGCTTCTCAGCCTGCGGCATGAAGGAAGCACGGAACTGCTCCATGGTCTGGCCCATATACTTCAGGTAGTCCTCGAGACGCAGACCCTGCTGCTCCACGCGGAATGCGAAGTCATTGACCATCTCGTCCATGCGGGTCTCGTACATAGCCTGAGGGATCTCGCCCTCCATGCTGTCGATGACCTGATCAACCAGAGCGTTCTCAACAGCCAGATCGTCCTGCTTGTCCAGCTGCTCCTGATTGTTCTTGCGGATGGACTCCTTGAACTCTTCCAGAGTGTCGTACTCGGAGCAGTCCTTAGCCAGCTCATCATCCAGAGCGGGCAGCTCCTTGTACTTGACCTCGTGCAGCTTGATTTTGAAGACAGCTGCCTTACCAGCCAGCTCAGCAGCCTGGTACTCGGTGGGGAAGGTAACGTTCACGTCAAACTCCTCGCCGGCAGAGTGGCCAACGATCTGGTC
>ERZ808246.825-NODE-825-length-24390-cov-3.634107_pt1 | contig 24390 bp, 20 predicted proteins | sample MGYA00521083_ERZ808246 | MGnify/ENA primary metagenome ERZ808246 (study PRJEB31516, sample SAMN03275577) | gut metagenome | biome: mammalia-associated habitat; material: feces | host: Papio cynocephalus | place: Kenya | collected 2012-07-07 ... | reverse complement strand
AAGCTTGACATCAGTCAAGCCCGAGTGTAGTGGTCCACCCTTACCCTCAAACAGATTTCTGGATTCACCTTCGCAAATTCACGCCGCAGGTATTCCTTGACTTCGTCCTCACTCATCCTGCTGTCGAAGGGAAGATTCACGTCGAAGAGCACCTTGATGCGGTCTGTCTCATGAACCACACGGAAATCATGATAGAGAAAATCGGGTCCGAGGTAGTCCAGAAATTCGGAAAGCTTCTCGCGAAGAGCGGCGGTTTCCGGATCGCGGGTATCGACGGGATCGACATGAATGACGGTTTGAATGCCGAATTTCTGCTGAAGAGTGTTTTCCAGCTGATCGGCGAGCATGTGCGAGGCGGGAAGCGTCATCTCTGCGGGAACCTCCAGATGGAGGGTCATCATCCTGGTACCGGGGCCGTAGTCGTGAATGATGAGGTCGTGCATGCCAAGAACATGATCGGCCTTGCGGACGGTGTCGGCGATTTTCCGGACAAGCTCCGGATCCGGTTCCTGCCCGAGAAGCGGACCGCTGGTCTCCATCAGGGACTGTACGCCGGAGATCAGAATGAAGACGGAGACGGCAAGACCGCTCCAGCCGTCGATGGCAAGCCCGGTGAACTGCTGCAGGAGCAGGGAGAGCAGGACCACGGTGGTGGTGATGCAGTCGTTTCGGGAATCACTGGCGGCCGAGTCAAGGGCAACGCTCTGAAGGCGCTTCGAGAACCAGCGGTTGTAATGATACATATAGAGCTTCACGAGCACGGAGAAAACAAGAATCGCAAGGACGACGGGACTTGTGGAGGCAAGTGACGGATGCAGCACCTTATCCAGAGATTCCCTTGCCAGCTCAACCCCCATGATCAGGATTACAATGGCGATGAAAAGGCCGGACAGATATTCTATCCTCCCGTGGCCGAAGGGATGGCCGGCATCGGCCTTATGGCCTGCCAGACGGAAACCGATCAGTGTGACGATGCTGCTGATGGCATCGGAGAGGTTATTCAGGGCATCGGCGATGACCGTAATCGAGCCGGAGAGAAGTCCCGCCAGAACTTTGACGAGAAACAGGAGCAGGTTGAAGAAAATGCCGAGGCACCCGGACAGCGTTCCGTAGCGCCCACGTACCTCTGCGTTCTGGACGTTGTCCGCGTCCGGAATGAATTTATGAACAAGAAAACGAAGCATAAGTCCTCCTCGATATCATCGGCCAGAGGTCCTTCGGACCTTGGCCGCAGGCCGATTTCATGGGCGAATTAGCCTGCAAGCAGTCCATTCGCAATGAAATCGGCCTGCGCTGAACAGTTTATACATGCTAGTCCTGGAAAAGAAGGCTAGTCAAGCGTAACTTTGATATGATATATTTCACTTCGTGGTCTGAAAATCGGGATCATTTGCAGAGGTTCTGCATCGGCTGATTTCCGAAGGAAATTCAAGCTGCACGGAATCGTTGCGATTATTTTGAAAATGGTTCGGAGTTTGTATTGTGTACGCCGCAGGGACTGCGGCGGAGAGGAGAGACTGCCTGTTATGAAGAAAATCGGAGAAGAGTGCGGCGTGTTCGGAATCTGGTCACCGAAGAAACAGAATCTGCCCATGCTGGCGTATTACGGACTGTTCGCCCTGCAGCATCGCGGCCAGGAAGCAGCCGGAATCGCAGTGAACGAGGACGGGGTGTTCCGCTATCACAAGGACCTTGGCCTGGTGCATGAGGTGTTTCACGCCAATGATCTGGAGGCACTGGGCGAGGGACAGATTGCAGTTGGCCATGTCCGGTACTCGACGAGCGGCGTTTCCAACCGCAGCAATGCACAGCCGGTGGTTGTCCGGCATATCAAGGGCAGTATGGCTCTGTGCCACAACGGCAATCTTGTCAATTCCTATGAGCTTCGCGCGCAGCTGGAGAACGACGGCTGCATCTTCCATTCCACAACAGACACCGAGGTCATTTCCTATTTAATAACGAGAGAACGGCTGCACTGTTCCTCCATTGAGGAGGCAGTCAACCGGACGATTGATAAGATTCACGGAGCATTTTCTCTGGTCGTGATGTCGCCGACAAAGCTGATTGCGGTTCGCGATCCTCATGGCTTCCGCCCGCTCTGCTACGGAACGACCAGGGACGGCTGCATTGTATTTGCATCGGAGTCCTGTGCGCTGGATGCTGTGGGAGCAAAGCTCGTCCGCGATCTGAAGCCGGGTGAGATTATGGTCTGCGACCAGAACGGTCTTCGCTCGATTGAGGATCACGTGGGCAAGGTACAGCCGTCCATGTGCGTGTTTGAGTATATTTATTTTGCAAGACCGGACTCCGTGATTGACGGGGCTTCCGTCCATGAGGCGAGAATCCGCGCCGGGGCCTTCCTTGCACTCGAGCATCCGGTGCAGGCGGATGTCGTCATCGGTGTTCCGGACTCGGGGCTTGATGCTGCGCTTGGCTATGCGAGACAGTCCGGCATCCCATACGGCATCGGACTTCTGAAGAACAAGTATATCGGAAGAACCTTCATTTCTCCCGGCCAGGCGGCCCGGGAGGATCTGGTGAAGATCAAGCTGAATCCGATCGCAGAGACAATCCGTGGCAAGCGGGTGGTCCTCATCGATGATTCCGTGGTTCGCGGCACGACCTCGGCAAGAATTGTTCGTCTCGTGCGCGAGGCTGGCGCGAAGGAGGTGCACTTCCGTGTTTCTGCGCCGCCGTTTCTGAATCCCTGCTACTACGGAACGGATATTGATTCCAGAGAGAATCTGATCGCCTGCCATCACACGGTGGATGAGATCGCGAAGATCATCGGTGCAGACTCCCTCGGATATCTTTCCGTCGAGAACGCACTGAAGCTTGCAGGCGGAAATGATGGAGAACATCGCTTCTGTGCGGCCTGCTTTGATGGGAAATATTCGACAGAAGTACCCTCAGAGACCTCTAAGGACCGCTTTGAGAGCAAGATTCCTGCGGAGTGGATGGCAAAGCATAAAATGTGATGAGACTTGACAAATATCTTGCAGACATGGGGGCCGGAACAAGGAGCGAAATCCGCAAAAGCATCCGGAAAAACGGAGCCATGGTCGGCGAACAAATGATTTTTGATCCGGGAGTTCTTCTGGACGGCTTTCCGGAAGTTATTTATCAGGGGGAGACCTGGCAGTATGAGCCGGTTGTCTGGTACATGATGAATAAGCCCTCGGGCGTTCTGTCCGCCAGCGAGGACAGAAAACAGAGGACCGTGCTGGACCTGATTGCGGAGAGAAAGCGGACGGACCTGTTCCCTGTGGGGCGTCTTGACAAGGACACAGAGGGACTTCTTCTGATTACCAATGACGGAGAGGCGGCACACCGCCTTCTTGCCCCGAAGTTTCACGTGGACAAGACGTACCTTGTGCGGACCGGCGTGAACGCCTTTACGGAGGAAAACGCCGCCAGCTTCGCAGAGGGCATCCGCTATGACAAGACTCTGACAGCGCTTCCGGCGAAAATGAGGATTGCACCTTTCGGGGATCCGAGGGAAGCATTGGTTACCATTCGTGAGGGAAAGTTCCACCAGATCAAGAAGATGGTGGCGGCCCTTGGCGGTGGCAGAGAGGTCAGCTATCTTCGGCGGGTCTCATTCGGGCCACTTTCGTTGGACAGCACTCTTGCACCAGGAGAGTACCGGAGATTGACCGGGAAGGAAATAGAGGCTCTTCTTGCCTGCGTGCAGGGCGGCGCAAAGGACAAACGCGAAGACTTGAACGGACGGAGAAATTGATTTTGCCTCAGCGGGGTAGAAAATGGAACAGACAGTAGACAATTCCCAGGAAGCACAGAAAAGAATTCGAAATTTTTGCATTGTGGCGCATATTGACCACGGCAAATCCACACTGGCGGACCGGATGATTGAGATGACCGGTGTGTTGACCGAGCGTGAGATGAAGGAGCAGGTTCTGGACAACATCGATGTCGAGAGAGAACGCGGCATCACCATCAAGTCCCAGGCAGTCCGTCTGATTTACCACGCGGATGACGGGCAGGAGTATACCTTCAATCTGATCGACACGCCCGGACATGTGGACTTCAACTACGAGGTATCCCGCTCCCTTGCCGCCTGCGACGGCGCCATTCTGGTTGTGGATGCCACACAGGGCATTCAGGCACAGACACTGGCCAATGTGTACCTGGCGATGGAGCACAATCTGGATGTATTCCCGGTCATCAATAAGGTGGACCTTCCGAGCGCAAGGCCGGAAGAGGTGAAGCAGGAGATCGAGGATGTCATTGGCATCGAAGCTCTCGATGCGCCGGAGATTTCGGCGAAAAACGGTCTGAACATCAAGGAAGTGCTGGAGGACGTGGTGAAGAAAATTCCCGCGCCGGTCGGCAATATTGATGCCCCGCTGAAGTCGCTGATCTTCGATTCGCTCTATGATTCCTACCGCGGCGTCATCGTGTTCATCCGTGTGCGGGAAGGTGTGATCAAAAAGGGCACCAGGGTTAAATTCATGGCGACCGGCGCAGTGGAGGAGGTCGTGGAGGTCGGATATTTCGGCCCGGGGCAGTTCATTCCCTGCAATGAGCTCTCAGCCGGAATGGTGGGCTATTTTACCGCGTCCATCAAAAATATCCGTGATGCAAGAGTCGGCGACACGGTGACGGAGGCGGAGAATCCCTGCAAGGAGGCACTTCCCGGCTACAAGAAGGCGCAGTCCATGGTCTTTGCGGGACTTTACCCGCAGGATACATCGAAGTACCCGGACCTGAAGGATGCGCTGGAGAAGTTTCAGCTCTCCGACGCGAGCCTTTCCTATGAACCGGAAACCTCGCTGGCTTTGGGCTTCGGCTTCCGTTGCGGGTTCCTGGGACTCCTTCACATGGAGGTCGTTCTGGAACGGCTGGAGCGGGAGTATGATCTTGACATCATCTCGACCGCACCCGGTGTTGTGTATCATGTCTACAAGACGGATGGCACGATGATTTCTCTGACGAATCCTGCCAATCTCCCGGATCCCTCGGAGATTGAACATATGGAGGAGCCGATTGTCTCGGCGGAGATCATGGTGACCACGGAGTATCTGGGTGCCATCATGCAGCTGTGCCAGGAGCGGCGCGGTGTCTACCTGTCCACGGACTACATTGAGAAGACAAGAGCCGTGCTGAAATACGAGCTTCCTTTGAATGAAATCATCTACGACTTTTTCGATGCACTGAAGTCGAGATCCCGGGGCTATGCTTCGTTTGATTATGAGCTGAAGGGGTACGTTCCGTCGAAGCTGGTGAAGCTCGATATCCTTGTCAACAAGGAGCCGGTGGATGCGCTGTCGTTCATCGTGCATGAGGACGGCGCGTATGAGCGCGGAAGGAAGATGTGTGAGAAGCTGAAGGACGAAATTCCGCGTCAGATGTTCGAGGTGCCGATTCAGGCGGCGGTCGGCGGCAGGATTATTGCAAGAGAGACTGTCCGCGCCTACCGCAAGGACGTCCTTGCCAAGTGCTACGGCGGTGACATCACGCGCAAGAAGAAGCTCCTCGAGAAGCAGAAGGAAGGAAAGAAGCGGATGCAGATGGTTGGCAACGTGGAGATTCCGAAGGATGCCTTCATGAATGTCTTAAAGCTTGGTGACAACCAGTAAAAGGTAAGCTTGACTAGGAAAATGATGAATTGGAGCGAAAGGGACAGGACTGCCGATGGGGACGTCGGCTGTCCTGTCAGCTTATATTTGCACTTCCCGTTCTGCGTGCAGAAGTGCCGGTACTGTGATTTCCTCTCGGGCCCTGCGGACGAGGCAGTGAGAAAACGCTATCTTCGCGCCCTGGAGAGAGAAGTCCTTCTGAGTGCGGAAGACAGGAGTCCCCTTTCCGTTGATACCTTGTTCTTCGGCGGAGGCACCCCCTCTTTAATGAGCGGGGAGGAGCTGGAGCACCTGATGAAGCTTCTTCGGGAGAGCTTCCGGATTCTTCCGGATGCGGAGATCACGATGGAGTGCAATCCGGGGACCGTAGATCGTGAGAAGCTTGCAGATTTCCGGAGGGCAGGAGTGAACCGTCTCTCCATCGGCGTGCAGTCCTTCCGGGACGAGGAGCTGCGGCTTCTCGGACGAATTCACACTGCAGGCGAGGCAGAAAGGTGCTTTCTGGATGCGCGTGCGGCGGGCTTTGACAACATCAGCCTGGATCTCATTGGTGCACTTCCGGGGCAGAGCAGCGCGCAGTGGATGGAGTCGCTGCGGGAGGCTGTCCGTCTTTCCCCGGAGCATATTTCTGCGTACAGCCTGATCCTGGAGGACGGGACACCTTTGAAGGAAGAAGCCGATGCAGGAAAGCTTTTGCCCGTTCCGGAAGAGGAGCTTGACCGGAAGATGTACCATGACACGAAGACCTTTCTTGCGCAGCATGGGTATCACCGCTATGAGATTTCCAACTATGCAAGGAGCGGCTTTGAGAGCCGGCATAACAGCGGCTACTGGACCGGACATCCGTATCTGGGCTTTGGGATCGGAGCCGCCTCGTATTTCGGAAACCGAAGATGGAGCCACACGAGAAGTCTTGTGAGGTATCTGGAGCTTTTGGAGGAAAAATCAGGAGGACAGAGCAGCAGCGGTCCTGACGCATTCGGCAAAAGGAAGGGTGGCTTGGCGGGAGTGAGGCAGGAAGTCCCGAATGGGTTGTACGAAGAGGAGGAGCTTCTTGACGAAAAGGACCGGATGGCAGAATTCATGTTCCTCGGCCTTCGGAGAATGCAGGGCGTCTCAGAAGAAGAATTCGAAAAACGCTTTGGGGAAAAAATGGAAAGCGTCTACGGCCCGGTGCTGAGGCGCTATCAGGCGCTGCACATGCTGGAGCGGAAAGCGGGAAGAGTCTTCCTCACCGATGCGGGGATCGATGTCAGCAATGCGGTGATGGCAGACTTTCTTCCGGACTGACAGGCCTGCAGGCCCGGGAAGAAATCACAGAAGGAACCGCTGCGAAGGAAGAAGAAATCTGGTGGTCATGGAAGTAAAATGGCGGGAGGAGGAAACAATATGGCAAAAGAAATAAGAGAGCAGACAGAGTATTTTACCTCAGAGAGGGTTTCTGAACACATCACAAGAATCCGCGGAGTCATTCAGGAGTTTATGTATCTCGTAGAAGGGAAGGACCGGGCCCTTTTGATTGATACGGGATGCGGTGTCGGGAATATTGCCGCATACGTGGAAACGCTGACGGCGCTTCCTCTTACGGTTGCACTGACGCACGGGCATTATGATCACTGTGGCGGAATGTACCGCTTTGATGAAGTGTACCTGAACGAGGAGGAACGGATTCCGACTGCCATTCACTATACGGAAGCAAAGGGCGAGAAAATCGCGAAGGAGCACGGCTTTTCGGAGGATCCGGACGCGGTGACAGGAATCCGCGATATCCGTATGCGGGATCTTTCGGACGGACAGGTGTTTGACCTTGGCGGCGGCGTGGAGGTTGAGGCGGTCTGCTGCCCGGGACATACCGTGGCGACCATGGCCATGCTGATCCGGCCGGACCGGCTTCTTCTTACCGGTGATGCCTGCCACTGGATCACGTACCTTCATTTCGAGTCCGGCCTTACGGTGGAGCGGTTCCAAAAGAGTCTTATCCGGCTGCAGAAGCGTGAGAGCGAGTGGGACTCTCTTCTTTTGTCTCACCCGATTGACGCGGCTCCGAAGAGTCTGATCCCGGAGATGATTGGCCGGTGCGACCAGCTCCTTTCAAGGAAAACCGAGGGCCTTGTGTTCGAGAAATTCGATGATACCTGCCTTCACTACGTGGCGAAGAAGGAAGGAGAGCTTGCCAATCTTCTTTTTGACATCCGGAAGGTCCATGAGCCGGAGAAGGTGACGGAGACGGCGGCCGGCGTCCCGCATGAGGACTTTTTTGCGGCAGCGGGACTTGCGAAAGAGAACGAAAGCCGGGAAAAATGCGAACAGATCTGGCAGACCATGTTTTACGGGAGCGAGGCGGAACGCATCTATCATCCCGTGTGCGCTGACATGGGTTATATCGAGGATACCGGCAATCATGACGCGCGGACGGAGGGCATGTCGTATGGAATGATGGCCTGCGTGCAGCTGGATCATAAGGAAGAGTTCGACCGCATCTGGAAGTGGGCGGCTACGTACATGTATATGGAAGAAGGAGAAAACGCCGGATACTTTGCCTGGTCCTGCCAGCCGGACGGAACGAAGAATTCCATGGGGCCTGCGCCGGACGGTGAGGAATATTTCGCGATGGCGTTGTTCTTTGCATCTCACCGCTGGGGCGATGGCGAGGGAATTTATGCGTACAGCACCTGGGCAAAGAAAATCCTGCAGGCCTGCATCTGGCACGGTGCACCGGAGAATAAGGCCATGTGGAACCGGGACAATCATCTGATTCTGTTCGTTCCGGGCAGCCCGTTCACAGATCCTTCCTATCATCTGCCGCATTTCTATGAGCTGTTCGCCCTGTGGGATGAGGAAAACCGAAAGTTCTGGCAGGAAGCGGCAAAGGAAAGCCGGCGATACCTGAAGAAGGCCTGCGATCCGGATACCGGCCTGTGTGCAGAGTATGCGGAGTTCGATGGAACGCCGCACCTTCGGACGCAGGCAGAGATTGACGGCGGCAATCCGTACCGCCATGACTGGTTCTACTCCGATGCCTACCGGACGGCGGGAAATGTGAGTCTGGATGCCCTGTGGTTTGGTGCGGATTCGTGGAAGGAAAATGAGCTTGCCGCCTATCAGAAATTCTTCCGGGAGAGGGAATCTGGGGAACAGGCCGGAAAAGAGCCGGTGTTCGGAATTTATGAAAAGGATGGCCGGACGATTGAGGGAAAGGCGCTGCACCCCGTAGGACTTCTTGCGACGATTGCAGAGGGGAGTGCGGTGACCCTTCATTCGGACGATGAAGAGACGGCAGCAGGCGGAAGGTATTGGCTGGAGCAGTTCTGGAATATGCCGCTTCGCACCGGAGACCGGAGATATTATGACAACTTCCTGTATCTTTTCGCCTTCCTGGCACTCTCCGGGATGTACCGAATCTATTAAAAGAAGGCTTTAAGGGAAGAAGGCGCGAAATGAAGCTGGAGGAGCAGGAACAGGACAACAGAAAGAACGAAGCGCAGGAAGGGGAAGAGAACATTCCGGAACGGAAACGGAAAATGTGCGCGGATGCTCTTGGGAAACTTCAAAGGGAGCCCTGCGAGGACAACCTGTGGGAGTGCATCGTGGCCTTTGAAGGGTATCCCTTTCATACCGCCTCCGGTCTTCCATTTGTCTATGCGCTGAAAACCGGGCGGAATGGTCTGCCGACAAGAGAGCTCTGGATTAACCGGAGGGCACAGTCGAAATCCCTTGCGTGGGGCTCCATCCGGCTTGCCTACAGGAAGGCAAGAGAGCTGGAGGGTGAGGAGGTTGAACGCCCCAAGGCTCTCGGGGACATCCGGGGGATTTCCTATATCTATCCGCTTCTTTGGAAATTCGGACTGATCCGGGTGCCGGAGAAGGTTCGGGAGAAGATGCAGCCATAAAGCCATGGATAAAATTCTGTCTTACACCCTGCGCCAGGACGATCTTGAGAAGACGGCGGGGGGACTTGTGAATTTAATATTGAAGGAATGCGTCCGGGTGACCGGCCATGAGATCAGCGCGGCGAAGTTCCTGGAGGATGGAATCACGTGTGACGGGAAGCTGGTGCATGTGTCCGAGAGAATTCTCCCGGGACAGACGCTCCGGGTCCGCCTTCCGGAGGAGAAGGACGGTGGAAAGCTTGTGGCAGCGCCGGGAAGAATCCGGATCCTCTATGAGGATGAGGACCTGATTGCGGTGGATAAGGCGGCGGGAGAGGTGGTGCACCCGTGCCCCGGCCACTACATGGACACGATCGCGAACCATCTGACCTGGTACCTGCAGGAGCAAAGCCGGCAGGAGAACGGTGCCTTTGAAAAAAACAGTGAGGGAACAGGGAAGGAAGCGGATGCATCGGGGCTTCGGATCATCGGAAGACTGGATAAGGAAACCTCCGGTGTTCTTATCTTTGCCAGAAGCCGGGCTGCTGCTGCAAGGCTTCAGAGACAGCGGCAGGAAGGCACGTTTGTCCGCACATACCTTGCCATCTGCGAGGGCGTGTTCGGGGAGAATGAGAAAAGCGGTGTCATTAACAGGCCGATGGAGAAGGTGCCGGGAGTTCTGATGATGATGCGGACCTGCGAACGCGGAATGCAGGCAGTCACGCACTATGAGGTTCTGGAGGAGCATCAGGGAAAATCCCTCGTGAGGCTTCACATCGAAACCGGAAGGACCCACCAGATCCGGGTACACATGGCAGCGATCGGACATCCTCTGTGCGGAGACACTCTTTACGGGAGCAGTGCGGGAACAAGGGAAGATCTCCGTCATGTCAAATCGATGCCGGACGGCGAACAGGAGGGGAGCCGCAGGGCACTCCTTCACGCTGTGTCAGTGGAATGCGGACAGCCGTTCACCGGAGAGAAAATCCGGATTTTTTCGGAGCTGCCACCGGACATCCGGGCGCTTTTGTGTGGTAGTCCTTTATTGACATAAAGCGTCTGACCCATTACAATACGGTTTGTCTTTTTGGAAAGGACAAATGTCTTTTTGCAGAGCTATGAAGGCAATGGCGCAGGAAAGAGGCGCCATTGTGCTTTTTTTGTATCTGCTCAGCACATCTCAATTTCTGATGTAAATTGACTGCTTGCAGTCATATTTGTGTCAAAAGAATTTTTTATGGAAGAGAGGAAAGAAAGTTGGCTAAGTATGTTGTAAAACGTGTGCTGCTGGCGGTTGTTACGATGTTCCTCATCTGCTTCATCACCTTTTTTGCCATGAATGCAATCCCCGGCGGACCGTTCAACGGCGAGAAGGCGAAGTCTGAGGCAGTCATGCAGGCACTGAACGCCCGTTATGGTCTGGACAAACCCGTGGGGGAACAGTTCATCAATTATATGAAGAATCTACTTCACGGAGATTTCGGTGTATCCCTGAAGACGGGACGCAGCATTTCCCAGACGATTTCCGAGTCGTTCCGTATCTCGGCCAAGCTCGGCCTGATGGCAGTGCTCGTGGCACTGATTTGCGGCATCGTTCTCGGCTGCGTCGCGGCTCTGAACCGCAACAAGTGGCCGGATCACATCATTATTTTCTTTGTCACGCTCTTCACGGCAATGCCGAGCTTCGTTGCGGCGTCGTTCCTGCTCCTTGTATTCTGCATTCAGCTGGGATGGATTCCGGTGTGGAGCACGAGCAATCCGAATTATGTTCTGCCGGTGATTGCGCTCTCGCTTTCGCCGATGGCATACATCACGCGTCTTACCAAGACGAGTATGCTGGACGTTCTGGGACAGGACTATGTGCGCACGGCGAAGGCCAAGGGCGTACATCCGTGGAAGGTTATCTTCGTTCACTCTCTGCGCAACGCGCTGATTCCGGTCATCACCTATGTCGGACCCCTCATCGCGAGCATTCTGACCGGCTCCCTTGTTGTTGAGAAGATCTTCACGATCGGCGGCCTCGGCTCCAAATTCGTGGATTCCATCACGAACCGCGATTATCCGATGATCATGGGGACGACGATTTTCCTTGCATTTATCATGATTGTCATGAATCTGGTCAGCGATCTTGTCTACAAGCTGGTTGATCCGAGAATTACGCTGGATTAAAGGGAGGAGAAACGAGATGGCACAGAATTACGAAATCCCCACACCGAAAAAAAGACTGCTCAGCCTCCAGATGGATCCGGCTAAGTTTGAAAAGGCTACCGATGAGGAGAAGAAGCAGCAGGATGTCATGGCGGAGTCCACGACCTTCTTTAAGGACGGTATGCGCCGCCTTCGGAAGAATCCGCTTGCTGTATTTTCCATCATTGTTCTGCTCCTGATCATCCTGACGATGATCTTTGCACCGGTCATTGTTCCCTACGGCTATGACGAGATCATTTCCGTGGAGGGCGTCCGCGACAAGCAGGCCGCAAATCTCAAGCCGTTCGAGTACTCTGCGAAGGAACAGGCCTACATGGAGAAGTACAACGTCAAGGTATTCCCGCACATTCTGGGAACCGACGAGCTCTGTCGTGATTACTTCATCCGCGTGGTATACGGAACCAGAGTTTCCTTCATGGTCGGTATCTTCGCGGCGGTTATGGTCGCTGTGATCGGAACGGTTTACGGAGCGATTTCAGGCTATGCCGGGGGGAGAGTCGATCTGATTATGATGCGGATTGTGGATATCATCTATTCCCTTCCGGATCTTCTGATCATCATCCTTTTGTCGGTAGTATTCAAGGAGACAATGGATTTCTCGAAGATTCCGGTCCTCGGGAAGCTTGGAACGAACATGGTGTCCATGTTCATCGTCTTCGGCCTTCTGTACTGGGTCGGCATGGCACGCCTTGTGCGCGGACAGATTCTGACGATCAAGCAGAATGAATATGTCCTCGCGGCGAAGTCCATGGGAGCCAGCTCCGGCAGAATCATCCGCCGCCATATTCTCCCGAACTGCCTGTCCGTCATTATCATCATGACCGCACAGGAGATTCCGACCGCAATTTTTACGGAGTCGTATCTGTCCTTCCTGGGACTGGGCGTCTCTCTTCCGATGCCATCCCTTGGCTCTCTTGCCAACGCGGCGCGTTCCGGAATGCAGTCCTATCCGTTGAAGCTTGTGTTCCCCGCAGTTGCGATCATTCTGATCGTTCTGTCTTTCAACCTGCTGGGCGATGCGATGCGCGATGCGTTTGATCCCAAGCTGAAGAACTGAGGAGGAACCGGCAATGTCAGAAGAAAAAGTAATGGAAAATGTTAACAAGACTCCGGATGAGGGGGCTGCCGGAACGGAAGAATATGTTCTTCAGGTCAAGGACCTGCACACCTCGTTCTTTACGGAGTCCGGTGAAGTGCAGGCCGTCAACGGTGTCAGCTTCAACCTCGGCAGAGGAAAGATTCTCGGCGTGGTAGGAGAGTCCGGCTCCGGTAAATCCGTGACGGCGTACTCCATCATGCAGATCCTTGCGGATACCGGAAAGGTTGTCAAGGGAGAGATCCTTTACAACGGCAGAGATGTTCTGAAATTCAACAAAAAGGAGATGGATGAGTTCCGCGGAGACAAGTGTTCCATCATCTTCCAGGATCCCATGACATCCCTGAATCCGACGTTCACCGTCGGCTGGCAGCTTCGGGAGGCCCTTCGGCTTCACACGCAGTACAAGTCGAAGTCTGCGGCGAACAAGCGCGCGATTGAGCTTCTGGAGATGGTCGGCGTCAATGAGCCGGAAAGCCGGATCAAGCAGTATCCGTTCGAGCTCTCCGGCGGCATGCGCCAGCGCGTGATGATCGCCATGGCGCTTGCCTGCGAGCCGGATATTCTGATTGCAGACGAGCCGACAACCGCACTGGACGTGACGATTCAGGCACAGATCCTGGAGCTGATGAAGGACCTTCAGAAGAAGCTCGGCATGGCCATTATTCTGGTTACGCATGATCTTGGTGTCATTGCCTCCATGTGCGATGAGATCATTGTCATGTACGGCGGAAGAGTCTGCGAGAGAGGAACGGCGGACGATATTTTCTACCGCTCCTGCCATGAATACACAAAGGGCCTTCTTCGCTCTATCCCGGATGTTGGCAACATGAAGGAGAAGCTGGTTCCCATTGGAGGAACGCCGATCAACATGCTGGCAATGCCCAAGGGCTGCGCGTTCTGCCCCCGCTGCGAGAACGCACTGAAGGTCTGCCTGGATCAGGAGCCCGAAGAGCTGAAGATGCCGGATGGTCACTACGCGGCGTGCTGGCTCAACGTGAAAAAGGCCTATGAAGAAGAGAAGACCGAGGAGGGAAAAGCATAATGGAAGAGAAGAAAAAGAGCGAATACCTCGTTGAGGTCAAGGACCTGAAGGAATATTTTCCGGTAAAAGCAGGCTTTTTCAAGACAATCCCTCTGAAGGCGGTGGATGGAGTTTCCTTTAACATCAAACCGGGAGAGACCCTGGGCCTTGTCGGAGAATCCGGCTGCGGCAAAACAACGGTCGGCCGGACCCTTCTTCGTCTCTACAAGCCGACGGGCGGCGAGTTCTACTTTGACGGCGAGCTTGTGACAGACAAGAATATTCACCCTCTGCGCAAGCAGATGCAGATGGTATTCCAGGATCCGTATTCGTCCCTGAACCCCCGCATGACGGTCGAGGACATCATCGGAGAGCCTCTGGACATTCATAAGCTCTACACGTCCAAGGGCGAGCGGCACGACAAGATCATGCACCTGATGGAGCTGGTCGGACTGAACGCGGAGCACGCAACCCGCTATGCACACGAATTCTCCGGCGGTCAGAGACAGCGGATCGGTATTGCAAGAGCACTTGCCGTGGATCCGAAGTTCATCGTCTGCGACGAGCCGGTCTCCGCACTGGATGTTTCGATTCAGGCACAGGTCATCAACATGTTCGAGGAGCTTCAGGAAAAGCTCGGCGTTGCCTACCTGTTCATCGCACATGACCTTCTGGTGGTGCACCACATTTCGAAGAGAATTGCGGTCATGTACCTCGGCAGAATTGTGGAAATTGCGGATGCCGATGAGCTGAATGCGCACCCGATTCACCCTTATACACTCTCCCTCCTGTCCGCGGTTCCGATCCCGGATCCGAAGACAGCAAGAGAGTCGAAGCGAATTGTTCTGGAGGGTGACATTCCGTCCCCGCTTCATATGCCGAGCGGTTGTCCGTTCCGTACACGCTGCCGGTATGCAACAGAGCAGTGTGCGAAGGAGTGTCCGGAGCTGACGGACCGCGGGAATGGGCACATGGTTGCCTGCTGGGTGAAGTGAGACTATCCATCGGCTCATCGGGAATTTGCAGAGCAAATCCCCGATGAGCCGGCCAGGGGCCCTGACACTCGAAGATACCTGATGGTATCTTCTCCTGTTTGAAGTGAATCGCTTTGCAATTCACTTCGCGTATCGGAGAAACCGCCTGCGCGGATTTCTCCTCACGGCCCTGGCCGCATGCATGATTCCGAAGGGAACTGGTCTGCAAGCAGCCCGTCCCTTCCGGAGTCATGCATGTGCTGGAATGAATGCATATTGACAATTGCAGCAATGCTCACTATCATTGACGAAAGTTTATTGAGTTACGTTGATTTCAGATCAAGCCGATCTGTTTTCAAACTTCCGGTATGTGCCGGAGGTCAATAAATATGGATGGAACGGATGAAATGCCGGACCATCTGAGATTCAAGAGGAGGAATTATGAAAAAGAGAGTTTTAGCCCTCGTACTTGCGGGTGTAACATCTGCAAGCCTGCTCGGCGGCTGCGGCAGCGCAGCTTCTGCTCCGACTTCTGCCAGCACGGAAGCCGCTGCGGATGACACTGCAGCAGATACAGCCGACACCGAAGCTGCTGACGCAGCAGAGGCCACTGACGATCCGGCCTTCATGGAATTTGAAGGCGCGGACAACCACGACTACGCACCGAAGTGGGATGAGTTCGACAGCCTGATTGATGAGATCCGTCAGGATACCGATCTGGATGACCGCGAGGCGAAGCTTCATCAGGCTGAGGATATGCTGATGGCTACCGGCGCAGTTCTTCCGATCTACTATTACAATGACCTGTATCTGGAGAACACCGACTGGTCCGGCGATTTCGCAACCGTATTCGGAACCAAGTACTTCATGTATGCAAAGAAGAACGGTGAGAACGCCGATGTCATGAAGATCAATCTGGCATCTGAGCCGGATCACCTGGATCCCGCTCTGAACAGCACCGTTGACGGCGCTGCACTTGCAGCAAACTCCTTTGTAGGCCTTTACACCTATGATCCGAGCGATGCATCCACGATCATTCCGGCTCTGGCAGACGGCGATCCGGAGATTTCGGATGACGGTCTTACCTACACCATCCACATGAAGAAGGATCTGAAGTGGTCCGACGGCTCCGAGCTGAATGCCAATGACATCGTTTATTCCTGGAACAGAGCAGTAGATCCGAACACCGCTTCCGACTACTCCTATCTGTTCTCTGTCATCGAGGGATACGGCGATGGATCGGATCCGCAGCTTGCACTTTCTGCTCCGGATGACTATACGGTACAGTTCACTCTGGCTGCTCCCTGCCCGTACATCATGAGCCTTCTTGCATTCCCGGTATTCATGCCTGTACAGAAGGCCTGCGTCGAGAGCGCAGCTGACTGGCAGACCAACCCGGGCGCATGGGCATCGGAGGCTGGCTTTGTTTCCAACGGCGCCTTCGTTCTGAAGGAGTGGAAGCACAACGAGTCCATGGTTTACGTCAAGAACCCGAACTACTATGATGCAGACAATGTATCGGTAGACGAGCTTGACTTCATGCTCTCTGCAGATGACACGGCAATTCTTGCTGCATATCAGGCAGGCGATATCGACTATGCCGATACTGTTCCGAACAACGAGATCCAGAACCTGAAGGACGGCGAGGACTTCCACGTTATCCCGAACATGGGAACCTACTATGTCGGATTTAACGTAAACTCCTCGATGTTCGAAGGCAAGACTGCAACAGAGGCTGCTCTGGAACGTCGCGCTCTGGCAAAGCTCATTGACCGTCAGTACATCATTGATACGATTGCACAGACCGAGCAGGAGGCTGCTACTTCCTTCGTTCCCACCGGTATGAGCGATGGCCACGGCGGAATCTTCAAGCAGAATGATGATGCTTACACCTTCCCTTATGCGGATGAGCTCGGCTACTACAGCAAGGATGTTGATGTTGACGGTGCCGTTGCCCTTCTGAAGGAGGCTGGCTTCAAGTTCAACGATGACAACACGCTGTCCGATGAAACTCCGATCCACATCACATATCTGACCAACGAAGGAACTTCTCATGAGGCGATCGCACAGGCAATCCAGCAGGATCTGTCCGCGATCGGCGTTACCATGGACATCAACGTTGAGGACTGGCAGACATTCCTGAATGACCGTAAGCAGGGCAACTTCGACGTAGCCCGCGAGGGATGGCTTGCAGACTATGACGATCCGATCAACATGCTCGAGCTGTTCACCTCTGACTCCGGCAACAACGACTGCCAGCTTGGAAAATAATCAGCACAATTTGATTTTCAACCCAAATCCCACGCTTGCGTGAGGATTTGTGGGTGGAATCAAATTGCGGGCAGGCTGCGGAGCAGCCCTGACCGCTCCATCGAGTATTTGCGAAGCAAATGCGAGATGGAGGTGCTGATTTATGAAGAAATCGCCAAGGGCCGAAGGGCCTCGGACGAAACCCATCGAGGATTCGAAAGAATCCGAGATGGGTTTTGCTGATTTAAGAAGAAGCTGTCTCAAAGTTCATGCTTGCATGAGATTGTTCGAATGAAAATAAACGCCTCCCGGGGATTCGAAAGAATCCCCGAGGGGCGTTTATTTTCTGAAGAAAACCCGGGAGTCTGCAAATGATGTCCTGGTGCTATAATACAAAATTATGAAAAAAGTTGACTTTGAAAACGGAACGATTACGCACAACATTCTCCAGACGGCCTTCCCGATGCTTGTGGCACAGGTTCTGAACCTTTTGTACAGCATTGTGGACCGCATCTACATTGGAAGAATTCCGGGGGCTGGAACGGAGGCCCTGGGTGCCGTCGGTCTGTGCTTCCCGATGATTCTTCTGGTGACGGGATTCACCAATATGTTCGGTATGGGAGGAGCACCGCTCTTTTCCATGGCCCTGGGAGAGCGAAACCGTGAGAAAGCGCAGCAGATTCAGAACACGGCATTGCGCCTTCTTGTCTTATGCGCGGCATTGATCATTCTCGTCGGTGAGATTCTCGGAGGCCCGATCCTGCTGCTGTTCGGAGCAACCAGAGCTGAGCTTCCCATGGCTCTTTCCTATTTGCAAATCTATCTGGCAGGAACGCTTTTTATCATGGTTTCTACCGGAATGAATGCCTACATCAATGCGCAGGGCTTTTCTGTGATCGGGATGCTGTCGGTGACCATTGGCGCCGTTGCGAATCTGATCCTGGATCCGGTTTTTATCTTCGGACTGGGGCTGGGTGTACGAGGCGCAGCAGCGGCAACCGTACTGGCACAGCTTCTTTCCTTTGTATTTGTCATGTCCTTTCTCCTCGGGAAGAAAAACGAACTGCCGATCCGGCCTGGCACGAGTCTCCCTTACGCGGGAGAAATTGCAAGTCTTGGTCTTGCACCATTTATCATGCAGGTGACAAATTCTCTGGTACAGATTGCCTGCAACAGCGTTTTGATGGAATATGGGGGAGCATTGTTCGTCTCGGTAATGACGATCGTATCCTCTGTCCGTTCGATTCTGGATGCCCCGGTGATGGCCATTACGGATGGCGCCTCGCCCGCCATCAGCTACAATTACGGGGCAGGAAGACCGGAAAACGTCCGAAAGGCCATTCGTGTTATGATGCTTCTGGCGCTTCCCTATACGATCCTGATCTGGGGACTGGTGATGCTTTTTCCTTTCTTTTTCGTGCGAATCTTCAGCGATGCGCCGGAGGTTCTGGAGGACGCTTCACGGGCACTCCATCTGTACTTCTTTGCCTTTGTGTTCCAGTCCTTTCAGTACAGCGGGCAGACGGTGTTCAAGGCACTGAACAAGAAGGGGAAGGCGATCTTTTTCTCTCTTTTTCGAAAGGTGATTCTGGTGGTGCCGCTGACACTGCTTCTCCCGCGCCTTGCGGGGCTTGGCACAGACGGTGTGTTTATGGCGGAGCCGGTCTCCAATGTGGTGGGCGGTCTTGCCTGCTTTTTCACGATGCTGGCGACGGTTCTGCCGGAGCTTTCACACATGGGGCCGGAGAGTACGGATTCGAAGGAGTCGGGGAAGCCGGCGTCAGAATGAGCGGTGTCAAGCAGGTGTCAGAATGAGCGGTTGCGGCATAAGTGGCGGCAGAGTAAAATAGAATGGTTCGTTTAGCTTTTGAACAGAAGAGAAATCAAAGGGAGGACAGACAAAGTGGCAGATCTGGAAGCAAGACTCAGAGAGAGAAGTTATCCCGGGCGCGGCATTCTGGTCGGACGGTCCGCAGATGGCAGCAAGGCCGTCATTGCCTATTTTATTATGGGGCGGAGTGAGAACAGCAGAAACCGTGTGTTCGTCACCGACGGTGACGGTATCCGGACGCAGGCTTATGATCCGGCGAAGATGAAGGATCCGAGCCTCATTATTTATGCGCCGGTGCGTGTTCTTGGCAACAAGACGATTGTCACGAACGGCGATCAGACCGATACCATTTATGATGGCCTGGATCATCAGATGACCTTTGAGCAGTCCCTTCGGAGCCGTGAGTTCGAGCCGGACGGGCCGAACTATACCCCCAGAATCTCCGCGGTTCTGCACATTGAGGACGGATCCTATAATTTCGCCATGTCGATTCTGAAGACCGATGAGGGCGATCCTTCCTCCACGCTGCGCTATACCTTCGCCTACGAGGCGCCGAAGGCCGGAAAGGGACGCTTCATCTCTACCTATGAGAATGATGCGGATCCGCTGCCTTCCTTCACCGGCGAGCCGCTTCCGTGCGATTTCGATGCAGATTTTACTGCCGGAATTGACAGCTTTACTAATCGGATCTGGGCTGCGCTGAACGCAGACAACAAGGTATCGCTCTTTACCCGCTTCATTGACATCGCAAGCGGTGAAACCGAGACAAGAATTATCAATAAAAATGTGTAAATGTTCAGCACATGCAGATTCGGACGTGAATTGACCGCTTGCGGTCATATTCACGTTCGGAATCTGTATGCGGCCAGGCCCCGAAGGGCCCCTGGCCGACGGCATCGAGGATTTTCGTAAGGAAATCCGAGATGTGCTGAACATGCAGAACAGACAAAAACTGTGACCGAGGTATAACGATGAATTCAATGGAACTGAAGTATGGATGCAATCCCAATCAGAAACCTGCAAGAGTATATATGGAAAACGGCGAAGATCTTCCGATCAAGGTCCTCGGAGGACGTCCGGGATATATCAATCTCCTGGATGCTCTGAACGGGTGGCAGCTTGTTACGGAGCTGAAGCGCGCAACGGGGAAGCCAGCGGCGGCCTCCTTTAAGCATGTGTCCCCTGCGGGAGCGGCCATCGGCCTTCCGCTTTCGGAGACGGAGGCGCAGATTTACTGGGTGGCAGACATGGGAGAATTGACCCCTCTTGCCAGCGCTTATGCAAGGGCAAGAGGCGCGGACCGCATGAGTTCCTTCGGTGATTTTATCTCTCTTTCCGACAAGTGCGATGCCTGCACGGCAAAGCTCATTCACCGCGAGGTATCGGACGGCGTCATCGCACCCGGCTACGACGAAGAGGCACTGGAGATTCTGAAGACGAAGAAGAAGGGCAATTACTGCATCCTTCAGATGGATCCGTCCTATGTTCCGGCACCGGTGGAGCATAAGCAGGTTTTCGGTGTGACGTTCGAGCAGGGAAGGAACAACGTCGCAATCGACGCTTCCATGTTTGAGAATATCGTGACGAAGAACAAGAACCTTCCTGCCTGGGCGAAGGATGACATGGCGATCGCCATGATCACGCTGAAGTACACACAGTCCAATTCCGTCTGCTATGTCAAGGGCGGGCAGGCCATCGGAATTGGAGCGGGCCAGCAGTCCCGGATTCACTGCACGAGGCTGGCCGGACAGAAGGCGGACAACTGGTGGCTTCGCCAGTCCCCGAAGGTTCTGAACCTTCCGTTCCGGGACGATGTGAAGCGGGTGGATAAGGATAATGCCATCGACCTTTACATCGGAGACGAGTATGAGGATCTTCTTGCGGAAGGCAGATGGCAGCAGGTGTTTACCAGGAGGCCTGAGGTCTTCACCCAGGAGGAGAGGAAGGAATGGCTCTCGAAGAATACGGATGTTGTCCTCGGATCGGACGCGTTTTTCCCGTTCGGCGATAACATTGAGCGCGCCTTCAAGAGCGGTGTAAAATATGTGGCAGAGCCGGGCGGTTCCGTCCGCGACGACAATGTCATTGAGGCGGCGGACAGTCACGATATGGTGATGTGCTTTACAGGACTTCGCCTGTTTCATCATTAAGATATATAAGGAGAGATCATGCGGGTAGGAACCGGATACGACGTACATAAACTGGTCGAGGGAAGAAAATGCATCATCGGCGGGGTGGAGATTCCCTATGAAAAGGGGCTTCTCGGCCATTCGGACGCGGATGTTCTTCTGCATGCCATTATGGATGCGCTTCTGGGGGCTGCCGCGCTCGGGGACATCGGCAAGTGGTTTCCGGATACAGATCCCGAGTGGGAGGGGGCTGATTCGCTGAAGCTGATGAAACGTGTGGGAGAAATCCTTGCAGAACACGGGTTCCTCATCGAGAAAATCGACGCGACGATCATCGCACAGGCACCGAAGATGCGGCCGCACATTGACAGGATGCGGGAGAACATCGCGGGGGCCCTGGGGCTCGAGCCCGATCAGGTCAGCGTGAAGGCAACGACGGAGGAGCATCTGGGCTTTACCGGGCGGGGAGAGGGAATTTCCTCGCAGGCGGTGTGCCTTCTGACCTCTCCGAGAGACCTGGTATCCCAGCAGGTGGCGCTCAATATGGATGCGTCCCAAGGCGGCTGCGGAAACTGTCCGATGCACAGTTGAACGGAAATCAAATTTCAGAGTAAGGAAGTGCACCCTCTATGGGGATGATTCAGACAATCAAAGAAGAAATCGCAATCATACAGGACCGGGACCCGGCGCTGCACAGCGTCTGGGAGGTTTTGCTGTATCCGAGCTTTTGGGCAATCCTGTCATACCGCAGAGCGCATAAACAGTACGAAAAGGGACACTATTTCCGCGCCCGCTGGATTTCGCAGCGGAGTGCGAAAAAGACGAGAATTGAAATTCATCCGGGAGCGCAGATCGGAAAGGGACTGTTCATTGACCATGGGACCGGCGTTGTCATTGGAGAGACAACGATTATCGGCGACAACTGTACCCTGTATCAGGGCGTTACCTTAGGAGGCACCGGAAAGGAGCAGGGGAAACGTCATCCGACGCTTGGCAACAATGTACTGGTCGGCGCAGGGGCGAAGGTACTCGGCTCGTTCAAGATTGGCGACAACTGCCGGATCGCGGCGGGAAGCGTTGTTCTGCAGGAGGTCCCTGCGAACTGTACGGTGGTCGGCATTCCCGGAAGGGTTGTCAAGATGTTCCAGGAGGGTGCGGCGCTGGATGGCTGCAGCGAGCTGGATCAGATCCATTTCCCGGATCCCGTCCGTACCGACATTGAATGCTTAAACCGCGGACAGACGGCGCTGACCAATCAGCTTCTTAGCATTCAGGACGAGCTCCGCGAGGAGAAGGCGCAGAGACGAAAGCTCCTCGAAGAGCGGGATAAGCTCCAGAAGGAAATGGAGGAATGCCAAAGAGAGCTTCGGGAGTTGAAAAAGGCATAAGTCACAGGAGCGGAAACGTATTTACAGGATACAGGAGAAAATGCTATGGCAATCGAAATTTACAATACCGAGTCCAAGCGGCTGGAGGAGTTCAAGCCGATCGAAGAGGGAAAGGTCAGCATGTATGTCTGTGGCCCGACGGTGTACAACCTGATTCACATCGGAAACGCAAGACCGATGATCGTGTTCGATACCGTCCGCCGGTACTTTGAGTACAAGGGCTATCAGGTCAATTACGTCTCCAACTTCACGGATGTGGATGACAAGATCATCAAAAAGGCCAACGAGGAGGGAGTGGATTCCTCGGTCATTTCCGAGCGTTACATCAAGGAATGCAAGAAGGACATGGCGGACCTGAATGTGAAGCCCGCAACGACCCACCCGCAGGCGACGCAGGAAATTGACGGCATGATCGCGATGATCCAGACCCTGATCGACAAGGGCTTTGCCTATGTGGTCAGTGACGGAACGGTTTATTTCTCCGTCCGTCAGGACCCCGATTACGGGAAGCTCTCCCACAAGAATCTGGATGACCTGCAGTTCAATATGCGAGGCATCGCTGTGTCCGGCGAGGACCAGAAGAAAGACCCTCTGGACTTTGTTCTCTGGAAGCCGATGAAGCCGGGTGAGCCGTATTGGGATTCTCCGTGGTGCAAGGGACGTCCCGGCTGGCACATTGAGTGCTCGGTGATGTCCAGAAAGTATCTGGGAGAGACCATTGACATCCATGCGGGCGGCGAGGATCTGATCTTCCCGCATCATGAGAATGAAATTGCACAGTCGGAGTGTGCCAACGGAAAGACGTTTGTGCACTACTGGATGCACAATGCATTCCTGAATATCGACAATCACAAGATGTCCAAGTCGCTCGGCAATTTCAAGACAGTCCGCGACATTGATGCGCAGTATGATCCGCAGGTTCTCAGGTATCTCATGCTGAGCGCACACTATCGCAGCCCTTTGAATTTCTCCGCGGAGCTGATGGAGTCGGCAAAGGCCTCCTACGAGAGAATCGTGACCTGCATGGAGAATCTGAATTTCCGCCTTGCAAATGCGAAAAAGGCAGAAGGCTCTGCGGCGAAGGACGTTTCCGAAGAGGAGAAGAAGGCTCTTGCGGAGGCGGAAAGCTGCCGCAGTGAGTTTGAGAAGGCAATGGACGATGACTTCAACACGGCGGATGCCTTGGCCGGGATTTTTGATCTCGTGAAGGTGATCAACACGAAGACCTCCGAGCAGTCCTCTGCGGCTTTCCTTAAGAGCCTGAAGAAGGAACTGAACGAGCTGTGCGGGGTTCTCGGCCTTATTGCGGAGCGTGAGAACGGTACCTCGGACGACGAAGCGGCCTGGGTGGAAGAGATGATCAAGGAGCGCCAGGACGCAAGAAAGGCGAAGGATTTTGCCCGCGCGGATGCCATCCGGGATGAGCTGAAGGCAAAGGGAATTGTATTGGAAGATACCCGAGAGGGCGTGAAATGGAAAAAAGCCTGAGAGAAGAGGTCCTGGAGGCATTTCCGCAGAAGGAAGTGGATATCCGGACGTATTCGCCGCTGAGTCTTGCCTTCCTGGGAGACGGCGTTTATTCGCTGATCGTGCGGACCATGGCGATCTCCAAAGGAAACCGGCAGGCGGAGAAGCTTCACAATGACACAAGAAAATATGTGTCGGCACAGGCGCAGGCAAGGATCGGTGACGCCATCCAGGAGCTTCTAACCGAAGAGGAAGCCAGAATTTATCGGCGGGGGCGAAACTCCAACCCCTATCATCATGCGAAGAACGCAACGCTGGAGGAATACCTGAAGGCGACGGCGCTGGAGACCCTGTGCGGGTATCTCTATCTGAAGGATGATACGGCGCGGTTTCTGGAGCTGATGAAGGCAGGAATTCAGAGAGCAGGGATTTAACGCTGCAGTCGCTGAATCCGATCGGAAGTATATAGCAAACCCGAAGGCGGCACATTGTGTGAGAGCGGCGGGGAGAAAATCAAAAGGAATAAGCTTGAAAGTGACATTGATATGTCACTT
>ERZ808246.822-NODE-822-length-24429-cov-6.111102_pt1 | contig 24429 bp, 22 predicted proteins | sample MGYA00521083_ERZ808246 | MGnify/ENA primary metagenome ERZ808246 (study PRJEB31516, sample SAMN03275577) | gut metagenome | biome: mammalia-associated habitat; material: feces | host: Papio cynocephalus | place: Kenya | collected 2012-07-07 ... | reverse complement strand
GTTCTTTGAAATTTCTTTTTCAATAGGAGCTTATAGTCTTGGCGATGGATGGAAAAAAACATTGTTGTGTAGACTTGATGGCTTCATGATAAAACCTTTAATTCCCGGTTGTGTGGCTTTCGGAAGGTGGCGGATGCTTGGATTCTGAATGCTGGATTGTAGAGCAATGTCGCAGACGGCAGGGTACTAGGACGAATGTCGCACTGCCTTCACGTAAAAACGACGGAATTCTGAAAGTGGGTTCCGGCGAGAAGGACTTCCGATAGCAGCACAACAAAAGCCCCTCCCCCGTGCCGCTCCTTGAGCGGCTTCCCCCTCCCCGCAGGAGAGGGGAGTGATTACCTTGAGAAGTGAAGGTGGTGAGAGTGATAAAGATAAAGATGGGAGTGATAAAGATGGGAGAGATAAAGGTGAGATAAAGGACGAGGGAGGATAGTTTATACTACAATATAAAAGGAAAAGTTAAATATAAAATATGACAATGCTTATGAAAAGATCATTGAAAGCCACTTTGATGGCAGCTGTCATGCTGACAAGCGGCATGACGGCAATGGCACAGAGCGATACGACGGCTGTGAAGTTCCATTCGTATCCTTATATTCAGTTGCAGGGCGGAGCACAGTATACACTGGGCGAAGCTAAGTTCGGCGACTTGATTTCACCGAACGTTCAGGTTACATTCGGTTATCAGTTCCGTCCATGGTTTGGCGTTCGCCTTGCGGTGAACGGCTGGCAGAGCATGGGCGGATGGAATGGCTATAAGCTCACTCCAGAATCTGCACCAGCCAACACGACTTATAAATATAAATATGTTGCTCCGGGTATTGACTTCATGTTCAACCTGAGCAACGCCATTTGCGGTTACAACCCTAACCGCGTAGTCAATGTTAGCGCCTTCGTCGGCGGTGGAGCAAACATAGCATGGGCAAATGATGATGCCAATGCTCTTGCTGCTCAGGGCTACGAGATGCGCTATCTGTGGAGCGGCACAAAGGTGCGCCCAGTCGGTAGGGGCGGTGTTGCCGTAGACTTCCGCTTGAGCAAGAGAGTGAGCCTCGGTGTTGAGGCAAACGCCAATGTGCTGAGCGACAAGTACAACTCAAAGAAGGCAGGAAATGCCGACTGGTATTTCAACGGACTCGTTGGTTTGAAGATAAACTTGGGCAAGAGTCATAAGCCAGTAGCAGCCCCGGCTCCAGTAGAGGAAGTCATCGTTCCGCAGCCAACGCAGGTCGTAGAGGAGAATCGTGAGGAGAAGAAGGTTGAGAAGATTCGCCGCGACGTGTTCTTCACCATCAACAAGTCGACAGTTACCGATGCTGAACAGGCAAAGGTAAAAGAAGTTGCAGAGTTCTTGAAGAACCACGACGGAGCAAAACTCGTTGTAACGGGTTATGCCGATGCCGGCACCGGTACTGATGCCATCAACGACCGTCTGGCAAAAGAGCGTGCAGAGGCAGTAGCCAACATGTTCGTTGCCGACTACGGAATCAGTCGCGACCGCATCGAGGTGAAGTCGGAAGGCTCTCGCGTTCAGCCATTTGCAGAGAACGACATGAATCGTGTCAGCATCTGTGTGGCAGAGTAAAGCTACAGACAAAACAGAATTTTTGATTATTATAGATATACCATTTCCCGCTTTTTTGTGTGTGGCGGGTATGGTTTTTGATGCCGTTGTGAAACGGTGAGGTTAATAATTTTTCATGTTGGTCTGTAGTCCTCCGGCGCTGTAGCGATACAGCAAAGGAGGCTACTACAGACATGTTCCTTACAGATATGTCTATTGTGTGACGGGGATGATGAAAAACTATTTGTCATTCCCGTCTTTGCTTGTGTCTCGACACAAGACGCATAGGCATAGATGACGCTAAATGGAAGAGGGGCAGCCTGAAGTGATTTCAGCCTGCCCCTCGATTTTTTTAGTATTGAATATGTCTTTAATTTGAATTATATACTACTATACCTCGTCTGTCAATATGGTCTTTAAGTTCTTTGTTCGTAATATTCTTGTAGATACAGAAATCAAATTCGTAAGGCAATAGCAAATCGTCAATCTCTGTTTCAAGTTTCAGCAAATCATCTGTGTTCATATCATTCCCGATGAGCGCAATGTCGATATCTGAGAATTTCTTGTGTGTTCCTTTTGCACGAGAGCCGAAAAGTACAGCCTTTTCAATGTGTGGGAAATGCGACAATGTTTCATTAATTTTATTCCAGTATTCAGCACTTATCCCGTTGTCTAAATTATTGCTCATTGTCTCTCAAGAATATCATTTTATTACAGAAATCTATAAATATAGGAAGAAAGTCGTTTATTATTTTAGATAGAACACTGTTGAATTCCGATTCGTCATAGCAATGTGACGTAAGATTTCTTGAAGATATGGTATCCATCCATGCATGACTTTCAATGATTCCCATTTGCAGGGCTTTGCGGATAGCGTCTCTTGATCCTTGTATGTCAGTAAGACCTTGATATTCTTCGTAGTCTTTCATTACCTTCCATGCCAACTCTTGGGTATATTCAAACCTTTGAATCAAACCTTCTTTAAGCAAATCGTCGACTTCGCCGCTGAACATCTTTGCTGCAGAAATAATTTCAGCAGCTTTTCGAAGTCTTTCGAGAGCTTTTATGTAATTTTCCAGCCTCTGGATCCACCGTATGTCTTTATTGTTTGTCATATTATACTTATCTTATGCAAAGATAATGCAAATCGAATGCAATATAAGCCAAACTTGTTTGGATTTATTGCTGAGATGCAGCTTATCTTATGCAAAGATACTGAATATTAGACTAAGAAACAAGCTTTTATAAAACAAAACGACAATGGAGACAATAAGAGACAAACAAAATAAATGATGTCTCCATTTTTCCTCCATTGCCGTTGCCGTAAATTTGTATGTTTTTACTCAGCGCGGAAGTTCACCAGATCCTCAGCGATAAAGCTCTTTACGTAGCAGCTGTGGCCGATTACTTCCTCTTCAGCCATGCGAACGTAAACTTGTGCGCTCTTGGCGAAGAGTTCCGGAGCGGCAGAAGCGTCGCTCACGATGAGCAGCGACATAAGAATGTCGGCAGTCATGTCGTATAGGCGACGAGCGAGGAAGTCCTGAACCTCCTGGTTCTCAGCCTGCTTAACATACTCCAGCGACTGCTCGTAGAGCTCGATCATCTTCTGGATGCGAACCTGCAGCGACTTCATATCCTCAGAAACCTCCTTCTCAACCATCTCCTTCATTATAGAGAGATAAGTGCCGTTGGTGATGTAGCGGATAGCGGCAACCACCTGCAACTGAGTAGTACCCTCATAGATAGAGAAGATGCGTGCATCGCGGTACAGACGCTGACACTTGTATTCCATGATGAATCCCGAACCGCCGTGAACCTGGATGCAGTCGTAAGCATTCTGGTTAGCATATTCCGAGTTCATACCTTTGGCGATAGGAGTGAAGGCATCGGCAAGACGAGCATACTTCTTCTGCTCCTTGCGCTCATCTGGAGTAAGCTTGCGCTCACGGGCGATATCGTCGAGAGCCTTGTAGATGTCAACGTAGCGAGCCGTCTGATACAAGATGCTTCGTCCGGCGTCGAGTTTAGCCTTAATCTTGGCAATCATGTCGTAAACGGCAGGGAAGTTAACGATAGCCTCGCCAAACTGCTTGCGCTCGCGAGCATAGGCAAGAGCCTCGTTGTAGGCAGCCTGGCTCACGCCGACACTCTGTGCGGCAATACCCAGACGAGCACCGTTCATCAGTGCCATTACATATTTGATAAGACCCATGCGAGTGCTTCCGCAGAGTTCAGCCTTAGCGTTCTTATATACAAGCTCACAGGTAGGAGAGCCGTGGATACCGAGCTTGTTCTCGATGTGGCGCACGGTAACGCCGCCCTGGTTCTTGTCGTAGATAAACATCGAGAGACCGCGTCCGTCGTGGGTGCCAGCCTCAGAACGAGCCAGTACGAGGTGAATATCCGAGTCGCCGTTGGTGATGAAACGCTTCACACCGTTGAGCAGCCAGCATCCCTCCTCCTCGCTATAAGTAGCCTTGAGCATAACGCGCTGCAGGTCGGAACCGGCATCCGGCTCCGTGAGGTCCATACTCATCGTCTCACCGGCACAAACACGCGGGATATACTTCTGGCGCTGCTCCTCGCTGCCGAACTCATAGAGAGTCTCGATACAGTCCTGAAGGCTCCAGATATTCTGGAAACCGGCATCCGCCGTGGCAACAATCTCCGAAGCCATAGAATAAGGAGTGATAGGCAGGTTCAGTCCGCCGTATCTGCGAGGCATAGAGATACCCCAAAGTCCAGCCTTGCGTGTAGCCTCGATATTCTCGTAAGTCTTCGAAGCATAGTGCATGCGTCCCTCCACGAGGTGTGGGCCCTCGAGGTCAACTTCTTCGCTGTTTGGTTCGAGGATATTGGCAGCAATGTCGCCAGTAATGTCGAGCACACGCTTGTAGTTTTCGATAGCATCGTCGAAATCTACCGGTGCGTCTTCAAACTTGTCTTTATCTGCAAAGTTGCGCTCTTTGAGCTCAACGATTCTCTTCATTTCCGGGTGATTAAGATAGAAATCAAACTCCGGATGATCTGTATAATAGTTTGCCATTTATTTAGAATTCTGCTTATAGTATTTTATCAGTTTCGGAACAACCTCCTCCACGGTGCCGTTTATAACATAGTCGGCAATCTTGTTGATAGGAGCGTCAGGGTCGCTGTTGATGGATATGATGATGCCCGAGTCTTGCATTCCTGCGATGTGCTGAATCTGTCCGGAGATACCGCATGCGATATACACCTTAGGATGCACGGTAACACCCGTCTGACCAATCTGGCGGTCGTGGTCAACCCATCCCGCATCAACGGCAGCACGGCTTGCGCCCACTTCTCCGTGAAGTTCCTTGGCGAGCTGGAACAGCTGGTCGAAGCCCTCTTTGCTGCCCACGCCGTAACCGCCGGCAACAACGATAGGAGCGCCCTTCAGATTATGCTTTGCTGCTTCCACGTGGCGGTCGATAACCTTCACGATATAGTCAGTGGCAGGCACATACTTAGCCACATCCATATAAACCACCTCGTGTTTAGCCTCGCCCTCATAGAGAGCCTTCTGCATAACGCCGCTACGCACGGTAGCCATCTGTGGACGATGTTCCGGGTTAACGATAGTAGCCACGATGTTTCCGCCGAAAGCCGGACGGATCTGATAGAGCAGATTGTCGTAGTGAGTGCCCGTCTTCTTGTCGTCGTAGTCGCCAATCTCAAGTTGAGTGCAGTCGGCAGTAAGTCCGCTGGTGAGCGAAGAAGAAACCCTCGGTCCGAGGTCGCGTCCGATAACGGTAGCTCCCATAAGGCAAATCTGTGGTTTCTCCTCCTTAAAGAGGTTCACGAGGATGTCGGTATGCGGAGCCGAAGTATAAGGGAAGAGTCCCTCGGCATCAAAAACGAAGAGTTTGTCAACGCCATAAGGCAGGATCTGGTCCTCCACCTTGTTCTTAATGCCCGTTCCGGCAACGATAGCGTGGAGTTCCACTCCAAGCTGGTTGGCGAGTTTACGTCCCTTGGTAAGTAATTCCTGAGAAACCTCGGCAACCGTGGTGTTCTCAATCTCGCAATATACAAAAACGTTGTTCATCTCTTATCCAATAATCTTTTCGTCCAACAATTCCTTTACCAGTCCCTCGATATCCGTGTCGGCAGCAGTGAGCGTCTTGCTCTCCTTAGCCTGGAACACGATATTCTTTACAGCCTTCACCTTAGTAGGCGAACCGGCAAGTCCGCACTGCTGCGGGTCGCCGTCTACATCAGCCACCGACCACTGGTTGAGCGTCAGATACGGGCGCTCGTTGTATAGTTCGGCATAAGGCATGTCGGCAGTACGCTCCAACGGCACGTTGGCACGCTTGTATTTCATCACGAGTTTAGCGTTGCAGGGGCGGCAAGGTGCAGCACTTCCGTTCACGGTGATTACGATAGGCATAGGAGCCTCTACCGTCTCCACTCCGCCGTCGATATGTCGGCGAATGGTGAGCACTCCATTCTCGCATTTCTCTATTTCCTCAGCGTAAGTAACCTGCGAGAGTCCGAGCTTCTGAGCCACCTGCGGACCGACCTGTGCTGTATCTCCGTCGATAGCCTGACGTCCGCCGATGATAACGTCGGCACCGCCGATTTTCTTTATAGCCGTAGCGAGAGCGTAAGAAGTGGCGAGTGTGTCGGCACCGGCAAAGAGTCTGTCGGTGAGCAGCCATCCGGTATCCGCTCCGCGGTAAAGTCCCTGTCGGATAATCTCAGCCGCACGTGGAGGTCCCATAGTTAGGATACCCACGGTAGAGCCTGGATTCTGGTCTTTCAAACGCAGCGCCTGTTCCAGCGCATTCAAGTCTTCAGGATTGAAAATAGCCGGTAATGCAGCACGGTTTACGGTGCCTTCTGCCGTCATGGCGTCCTTACCCACATTTCGTGTGTCTGGTACCTGCTTGGCAAGTACGATGATTTTTAAACCCATATTATAATTTTAATTATGTGAAATTCAAGTATCTTTCCCAAAGATTCGCCCCTCATGATATCCGTTAGGCGAAAGGTCAGTAAGTATGATACGTGCAAAAATACTATTTTTTTATTTTGCAGCAAAGAAAAGTGTGAAAAAGCTAATTATTTGGCTCAAGTTATTTGATAAAATGTTTTCTCAGTATCGCCCATAGTAATATGTTTTTTTTAATTGCTTTCCGTTCATTGTACTTGATACTGTTTAAACTTGTCACCATCCTATTGACGAATTTGTGAGACAATGTCTCACAAATCTTTAATTATTCATCAATGTTGTTTTCCTCAAATTCTGCAATCCATTCCTTAACCTTAGCTTGCAGCAAAGCCTTGCCTGGCAAATATAATTGATATGCAGAAGCATAGACATGAGAGTCTTTTGGCAAAGTCAACTCCACAAGTGCATCGTTCTTGCTCTCACAAAGTAAAATTCCGATGGTTGGCTTCTCGAAGTCTTGCTTCACAAAGCGGTCATAATAGTTGACATACATCTGCATCTGCCCAAGGTCTTGATGGGAAAGCTTGTCTGCTTTTAGGTCAATGAGGACATAGCATTGCAGCAATCTATTATAGAAGACCAAATCCACATAATAGTTGTCTTCATCGAAAGTGAAACGCTTCTGGCGTGCCTCGAAGAGGAAGCCTTTCCCTAATTCGAGCAAGAACTGCTGCATCTTGCTGATAATGGCATTCTCCAACTTCGATTCAGAGTAAGCTACATCTGGCTTCAATCCTAAAAACTCCAAGGTCAAAGGACTCTTGATGACATCAGAAGGCTTCTCTACCGTTTGACCTTCCTTTGCCAAACGCATGACCTCATCCTTGTCACGGCTCAAAGCCAATCGCTCATAGAGACAACTGCCCACTTGACGCTGTAACTGTCGAACTCCCCAATGCTGGCTTGCACATTCTATCTCATAGAAATTACGTTCTGCTTCATTTGTAATGCGCATCAAAATCAAATAATGAGACCATGAAAGAAGAAAGTTTGGGGCTTCCGTCTCTGTCTTTTCAAAAATCCGCAACGCTGTTGCGGATTTGCCCTGTTTTTCTAAATTCCGTAACAATGTTGCGGAATTTGAATACACCAAGAACAATTTGCGACACTTCTCCAAAGTATCAACAGACCACCCTTCCTCAAAATGAGCAATTAGTTTCTGTGACAGATCCTTCAATACTCGCTTCCCATATTGCGCACGGACATTTCCTTTCTGTTCATACTCCACTATATATTTGCCAATATAATACTTGGTATAAACCTCCGCTATATTGACAGAAGTCTTCACGTAAGACCTTGCCTGTTCTATAAGACCAGACACTTTATTATATAAGCCCGCTATACTTTCGGATGTTTTGATAATTTCGTTTGCCATAATTCTGTGTCTTTGTTATCAGATTATGGGGACAGTCCCCATAATTCCAGTTTCAAATAAGTGAGACAGCGTCTCACCTTTTATATCAACCACAAAAATGTGGAACACCGTCCCGCATTTTACAATTTGTCAACATTTATCCCCAAGATACGTTGTATCTCTGCCAAAGTCTTGTCTATTTTATGGTCAAGAGTCTCGCTCTTCTTGAAATAGTCAGCAAGCAGTTCGGCAGGATGTAAGTTTTCTTCATCCTCTTCTGTTAAATCTTTGCTTATGCCCATGTTCAAATAATATTATGCTGCAAATATACATTAAATTTTGTGATAATCGTTATTGATAGCTATTTTATGTCGTTTATTCATATTCAGATTTAGGAAAATAAACTTTTTTTCGGGCGTTTTACCCTCACACCCTCACCAATAGCCTTGAAAGCCCCTGTTTATCGAGGTTCTGAGGTGTGAGGAATAGGGTGAGGGGTGTGAGGGTATATTAGGAATGTGGAATTAGATTAGATGTTTTACAATTTATTGCCTTATATCTGCACCTTTGGTGCAACTATCAAGCACAAAAGGTGCATGATAGAAGCAATGCTTGCAAAACAGTACAAGATTTTCTTGTGTTTTACTTTGTATAGCAAATAAGTTTTGTATCTTTGCATAAGATAAGCTGCATCTCAGCAATAAATCCAAACAAGTTTGGCTTATATTGCATTCGATTTGCATTATCTTTGATAAGAACGTTTTATTATGGAAAGGTATTTATAATGCTCATTTGTAAATAAAAATAAAGATTTTGAGAAAGGATTGATGAATGAACTTGAAACTAAACGAATATCACAAGATGACGAATTCCATAAAAATGGAATCAGTGGAATCTTGGAGCAAGCTGAAATTGTCGCGCGAGGAGTGCTCGAATCAGTTCAGACGATTGCGGGAACAACGGCTTGCAAGGGAGTCCAAATCGCTCAATTAGAAAAATGGTCGAAAACTAATAATTGTTGGTTAGATGCTACAAAATTAGGTAGCTATGAAGATAGAGGTTCCGAAAATGAGGTGTATCTGTCATATACAGAAAATTGTGTATACAAATTGAATGACTTTCGTTATTCTGACGACAATTTAAGTCCGTTCTTTGAACGTATAAAAGCGCACAATACATACTTTCCTTATTGCGCATATTCACTTATAGGTTTTTCTGTCAATAAGAATGGCAAAACATGTGCAGTATTGCGTCAGCCTTATATCATATCAAATCGCGAAGCTACGCAAGAAGAGATATATACAGAGCTGAAGAAACTGGGATTCAATTCCCAATTGAATGGAGAGTATTATACTAATGGTTTTCATGATATATTTGATGCTTCACCAAACAATGTCTTGGTTGGTATTGATGGTAATCTGTATTTTATAGATACCATAATATATAAGACAAATGCAAACAACCTAAATACATATCAAAGTCAATCACCGAGATTTAACCACAAAATTTAAAATTCTTTTCCTTTCGTTGCTTCTTATCTATTGTGTATTACACCGTGGTAAGTAGCTGTTTCCATGGAATTATTGAATAGGAATGTGTCATTATGTCAAATTAATGTGGAAAGATTTGGAGATAATCCACATAATAACTATATTTGCGGCATAAATCAACCCTTATCTAATAACACTTTAATACTACAACTATGAATAGCGAGGAACTTATACTGAATGCAAATGATGTGGTAACCTATTTGCAGAAACCGGCATCAGACTTTACAAAGGCTGACATCATCAATTTTATCCGTAACAACGATATCCGGATGCTAAATTTTATGTATCCGGGTGGTGACGGCAAACTCAAGACACTGAATTTCGTTATAAACAGTCTTAGTTATCTCGACACGATACTCACTTGTGGAGAGAGAGTCGACGGGTCGAGCCTTTTCCCGTTTATCAGTGCGAGCAGCAGTGATTTGTATGTTATACCGCGTTTTCGCACGGCATTCGTAGACCCCTTTGCCGAGATTCCTACGCTTTGTATGCTCGCTTCCTTCTTCGATAAAGACGGCAAACCGCTGGAAAGTGCCCCGGAAAGGACACTGCAAAAGGCTGTAGCTGCATTTAAAGAAGTAACGAAGATGGAATTCCATACCATGGGCGAACTGGAATACTATGTAATAACTCCAGATTCGGGCGAATTTCCAGCTGTCGACCAAAAAGGCTATCATGAGTCTTCTCCCTATGCGAAGACAACGGATTTTAGAACAAAATGCATGTATTATATCGCTCGCACGGGCGGTCAGATAAAATATGGACACTCTGAAGTGGGAAACTTCAGCATGGGAGGAAAAGTCTATGAGCAAGGCGAGATAGAGTTTCTGCCCGTTCCGGCAGAAGAGAGTGCCGACCAGCTGATGATTGCCAAATGGGTGATAAGGAACGTGGCTTACCGCATGGGACTGAATGTTACTTTTGCTCCTAAGATAACAGCCGGCAAGGCTGGGTCTGGATTACATATCCACATGAGGATAATGAAACACGGCAAGAATATGATGATTCATGATGGAAAACTGAGCGAGCAGGCACGTACCATCATTGCCGGAATGATGGATCTGGCACCGGCTATTACGGCATTCGGCAATAAGAACCCTACGTCGTATTTCCGTCTGGTGCCGCATCAGGAAGCTCCAACCAATGTTTGCTGGGGCGACTGCAACCGCTCGGTGCTTGTAAGAGTACCACTCGGATGGACCTCAAATCAAGACATGTGTCATGAAGCGAACCCGCATGACGTGGCTTGGCATTACGATACTTCGCTCAAGCAAACAGTAGAAATGCGCTCGCCAGACGGCTCGGCAGATATCTACCAGCTTATAGCCGGTCTTTGCGTGGCTTGCCGGCATGGATTTGAGATGGAGAATGCCCTTGAGGTGGCAGAGAAGACATACGTGAACTATAATATCCATGATGCGGAGAATGCCAGCAGGGTAGAGGCTCTGGAACAGTTGCCCGACAGCTGTGCCGCTTCAGCCGACTGTCTCGAAAAGCATCGCAAGGTCTTCGAGGAACACGGAGTGTTCAGTCCGGCAATGATCGACGGCATTATCTCGCAGCTTCGTGCTTTCCACGACAGAACGATGCGCCGCAATATCGAGAGCAACTATGAGGAAATAGAGAAACTCGTGAACAGGTATTTCCATTGCGGATAATATCTTTACCCTCACCATCCCTCACACCATCCCTCACCATCTGAAACGCCGATAAACAGGGCATTTCAGATGGTTGGGTGAGGGTGTGAGGGTAAAATTACCGAAAAACTTTTTTCTGTTTTTTTCGCTCATTCGAAAAAAATTCAATGTTAATTTATAATATTAAATAGGTAAAACATTTGCATCATATTGATTTAATACATAACTTTGCAACCTGGATTTTGCAAAATAGCAAAAACACAATGTAATCTAAGCGAAATTACTAACAAACTAAAACAAAATAAAAAATGACAACCTTAACAATGTGTATTGTCGCGGTCTTCGTCATCGGCTATTTCTTCATAGCCATCGAGAGCGTGACAAAGGTGAACAAGGCAGCAATCGCACTCCTTATGTTCGTAGGCTGCTGGACAATCTTTATGTGTGATCCGGGACAGTATCTCGCTACCGCCATTGGCGACAAAGTGGGAACAGTAGTGAGCGAGGCGATAGAGCATCATCTCGGCAGCACGGCAACAACGCTGTTTTTCCTCATGGGTGCCATGACTATAGTGGAACTCGTAGACCAGAACGGCGGATTCAACTTCGTTCGCGACACGCTGAAGACGAAGAGCAAACGCGTCCTTTTGTGGCGAATAGCCTTCATGACCTTCATTCTCTCGGCAATCCTCGACAACCTGACAACATCTATCGTGATGATAATGATCTTGCGCAAGCTTGTCAGCGACCATAAAGACCGTATTATATATGCAGCCCTCGTTGTCATTGCGGCAAATTCCGGTGGTGCCTTCTCGCCAATCGGCGACGTTACTACCATCATGCTGTGGAACAAGGGCGTTATTACAGCTGGCGGCGTGATAAAGGAGATACTCCTGCCGTCTATCGTTTCTATGGTAATTCCGGCTTATATCCTTACCTTCCATCTGAAGGGCGAACTTGCCGTTCCGGAGAATAAGGGCGGAGAGCTCGGTTCAAGCGATTTTACAGCCTTCCAGCGCAAGGTGGTGTTCTTCCTCGGAGTAGGCGGACTCATCTTTGTTCCTATTTTCAAGTCTATAACACATCTTCCTCCGTTTGTAGGCATTCTGCTCGTATTGGGCGTTCTGTGGACAGTAACAGAGGTATTCTACAGCCGTTTGCCTAAGTTGGCTACAAAGAGCACGATGCAGAAGCGTGTCAGCAACATGCTGTCGCGTATAGACATGTCGACAATCCTGTTCTTCCTCGGTATTCTGATGGCAGTGGCTTGTCTTGAAACAATCGGAGTATTGACACAGCTCGGACAGGGACTCAACGTGGTGTTCGACGGCAACCACTATCTCGTTACCGGTATTATCGGTGTCTTGTCGAGCATCGTAGACAATGTGCCGCTCGTTGCCGGATGTATGGGAATGTATCCTGTTGACCCGTCGATTGGCGGTGATATGTCGGTAGACGGAATCTTCTGGCAGCTGCTTGCCTACTGTGCCGGAGTCGGCGGTTCGATGCTTATCATCGGATCTGCAGCAGGTGTTGTAGTTATGGGACTGGAGAAGATTACCTTTGGTTGGTATATGAAGAATATCTCGTGGATTGCTTTCGTGGGCTATCTCGCAGGTATCGGTCTCTATTGGGTAGAGAAAGCTGTTATCGGACTGTAAGGAATATTGTCCACATTCGAATGTGGTAATATATATTATAGGAAAAATATATTTTAGACAAAACCGACAAAACACCCTCACCAAGTAAAACCCTCGTTCCTCGGGTTTGCCGATGTATTATCATATTTCCTTATGAGAACAAGTTCTCAACGGAAATCCGCTAATCCATCGTCAATGCCTATGGCATTTTTACTTGGCAAGGGCGATAAACAAAAAAAACAAAGGACAAAGTCTGCTGTTATAAAGCAAAACTTATGTTTCCTTTGTTTTTTTTGTTAATCGCCCAATGTCGTTTTGCAAGAGGCACGAAGTGACTCTTTGTATTATGGCTGATGTGGACGGAAGAGAGCTTGCTCTCTAAAGGACACATCTGACGTAATACAAAAGCCGAAGGCTTGCAAAACGGCATTGGGTGTTTTATCGGTTTTTGTCTAAAAAACGCCCCAAAAGAGTTCTTCCTAATATATATTATTACTCAAAATATGAGATGAATGGAAAGATGCTATCCCTTGATAGCCTCCCTCAGCTGGTCAAGAGCTTTCTTGAGGATACTCCTCGGCGTTCCGACGTTCATACGCATAAAGCCTTCACCGCCCTTGCCAAACATTTCACCGTCGTTCAGTGCCAGATGAGCCTTGTTGACAAACAGGTCTACGAGCTGCTCGTGGTTGAGGTGAAGCCCGCGGCAGTCGAGCCATACAAGGAAGGAAGCCTCTGGGCGCAGTGGCTTAATCTCCGGCAAGAACTCCTTGCAGTAGTTTTCCACAAAGATGATGTTGCTCTCGATATATTTAAGCATCTCCTGGCGCCATTCCTCACCGTTCTTAAATGCAGCTATAGTGGCTATCGGCGAGAAGAGCGGAGCCTCGTTAAGTTCGTTGGCAGTCAGCCATGAATAGAATTTCTTTCTTATCTCATCATTTGGCACGATAGAGTAGGAGCTTACGATACCGGCGATATTAAACGTTTTCGACGGAGCGCCGAACGTGATGCTGCATTGCGCTGCCTTCTCAGATGCCGTGGCAAACGGCACGTGCTTGTTGCCCCAAAGAGCCATATCACAGTGAATCTCATCGGAGATGACAAGAATATTATGGTCGTAGCAGAAGTCGGCAAGCTTTGCCAGAGTCTCCTTGCTCCATGTTATTCCTGCCGGGTTATGAGGGTTAGAAAGGATAAGCACCTTGCACTTGTCGTCGGCAACTTCAGCGAGATTGTCGAAATCCATAGAGTAAGAACCGTCTTCGTTTTCCTTCAGCGGATTATACACCACTTCCCTGCCGTTGCCCTCGGGAGTGAGACGGAAGGGATGATATACAGGCGGCTGGATGATAACCTTCTCGTCGGACTTGGTAAACACGTTTACAACCATACCTATACCTTTCACGATGCCGGGGATATAGCTTAGCCATTCGCGTTTCACATCCCACTGGTGATGGTCCTTTATCCATTTCATCACGGTAGGCCAGAATTCTTCAGGCTCTACGGTATATCCGAAGAGCGAGTGGTCGAGTCTCCGTCTTAGTGCATCAGTAATGAAATGTGGCGTTTCGAAATCCATGTCTGCCACCCACAGCGGCAGGAGGTCAGCCCTGCCGTAGCGTTCCTCGAGCACTTCATGCTTCAGGTCGCCGCTGCCAGAGCGGTCAATTATTTTATTGAAGTCATACATATAGCCTCTCCTTTTCTTTATTTCTCCAAAGCCTGCTTGATATCCTCAAAGATGTCGTCCATATCCTCCAGTCCGACAGAAATTCTCACCGTAGTGTCGAGCACGTCCATAGCAGCGCGTTCTTCATCCGAGAAGTTGCCGAAGATTGTACTTGCCGGGTGTATGGCGAGCGTCTTGTTGTCGAAGAGGTTAGTGGCGCGGCGCACCAGTTTCAGGTTGTTTATCATATTGAAGCAAGCCTCCTTGTCAGTAAGGTCTACGGTCATCATTGCGCCGGCAGTCTTGCCATACTGTTTCTCGGCAATGGCATGATAAGGATTGTCAGACAGTCCGACGTAGTTCACGCGCTTTATGCCCGGCAGCGTGCGCAGCTTCTCTGCAAGATACAGTGTGTTGTGGCTCTGCACGCGGTAGCGCGCATCAAGAGTCTCCAGTCCGAGCGACTGCATATATGCCACATGAGGAGTCATATAAGCTCCGAAGTTGAAGAGCATCTCGTTCTTCATAGTGTGTCCGAACCCCTTTGTCGTGCCGTAGTCAATAACGAGCCCGCCGAGTGTAGTGGCACCGCCAGAAAGGTATTTAGTACTTGAAACCACCTCGATGTCCACTCCCAGACTCTTAGCCGAGAACTGAGTGAAAGGTATAACCGTAGTGTCGGCGATGAGCGGCACGTTATATTCGTGTGCAATCTCCGAGAGAGCCTTCAGGTCGGCAACCTCCATCTGCGGATTAGTGATAATTTCAAGGAAAATACAGCAAGTGTTTTCGTCCATCTTATTCTTGACCTCGTCGAGATTCAGCAAGTCGCACGGTCTTGGCTCCACGCCGAAACGCTTCATTGATTCAGTGATGAGCGAGAAGGTGTTGCCAAACATGTGGCGTGAAGTAACGATATTCTTTCCTGTGGCAGCGAGAGCCATCAGTGTGTTGCTGATAGCCGCCATGCCCGACGACATTGCTATTACGTTTTCTGCTCCGGTAAGAGCCTTCACCTTGTCTTCGAGATACATCACGGTAGGGTTCATCACTCTTGAATAATCCGGTGCGATAACCTTTCCTGTGAATGCGTCAGCCATGTCCTTTGCGGTGTCAAACTCGTATGCTGCGGTATGATAGATAGGCATACTCAGCGAACCATAGGCATCGCCTTTGCGGAACGGCGTGTCAATTGCTTTTGTCTGATTTTTCATTTCTGTTTTGTAGTTAATGTTTGTGACTGCAAAATTACTGCAAAATATAGTATCTAAAAAATCAGAAGCACTTTTTTTCTGCTTTATCCCGAATGACGGGGTGGAAATGTTTTTGTCTAAAACTATATCATCCCAATAATAAATAACAAGTCAAAATTATTTTATACAACCGACAATGGAGATAATATAAAAAACAACAAGTACAACTTATACAACAAGTACAACACGCAGCGTGCGTGACAAGCATGAAAGTTGTTTGGGTTGTATATGTTGTAACGGTTGTTTTAAATATAAATGTTTTGTTGTTTGTATAAACTAATTGTGAATAGCTACTTATTCATTATAGTTTTAAATAATTCAGGTTAAATAATTCTTCATTAATGAATAAATTTATTCAGCAATAGTCATTTCTTCATTCAAAAAATATTATCTTTGCAGCATGAACGATATAATAAATCCGGCACAGTGGAGCGAGAACGTAATCATTGCTGATGCCGACTTTATAGACAAGGTAGCATTCGACCTTACGGTGAACTTCGAACGCATGCTAATGAGACGCGTGCCAAAAGCAGATTTTGCACGCTGGATAGACTGTGTTGCGCTCGACGGAGGAGTGCGCGAAGGAGACAACCAGGTACAGGTAGTGCTTATACACGACAAGAAAAATGCGGGGCTTGAGAATTTCAATCCCTCAGATTATAAAAACGACCTCAATGCAAAAGCCTTTAAAGACCATCTCGGAGAATTTACCATAAATACATATCCAGTGGAGAACCTTGTGAGCAAAAGCGATTTCATCGCCGAGGCTGCACAGATAGCCTGTTCGCAGAAAGAGGTGAAAAGGGTAATGGTAATCCCTGATGATGAAGAGGCATATGATAAAGTGCGCCACGCCCTGCGCCGTATTGATGACGACGGCATGCGCATCACGCTCTTTGCCATGCAGCCTATGGAGGGAGGAAACTTCCGACAGGAGATACTTGGCTATTCGCTGATGAATGCACTGGGAATAAAAGGAGAAGAAATAAGTCCTTCTCCAGCGCAGCCATAAAGCTGTGCGGAACTTTATAGAACTGTACATAGAGACTCTTTGCAGCAAACCGTGTCAATCTGATGTGGAATTTATTCAATAAATTTCTATAATTGTAAAAAAGAATCGGGTATATGGATAAAATAAGGTATATGAATCTATGTATTGTGGAATTCGGAAAAAAGTTTCGGTTGCCGGCAGATATGGCTTTCAATTATCTGAAACGCTATGGCGCACTTGACTTTATAGACAAATGCTATGAGGCAGAGCATCTTTTGTCATTGGAATCCACAATATCAAATCTGCAGAAGTATTGCAGAAAATATGGAGGGACAATATAATGAAACTTTACCATGGAACGAACTGTGATTTCACAGAAATAGATTTCAGTAAATGCAAGCCAAACAAGGATTTTGGTAAAGGCTTTTATCTTACTGACATTAGGAAGCAAGCTCTTGACATGGCAATAAGGAGATGTGAATTCGAACAGTCTGGTACCCCCATTGTACAGGAATATTATTTTGATGAAAAATCCCTGAATAACGGAGATTTTAAAGTCAAGATATTTAAGAGAGTATGTGTGGAATGGGCTGAATTCATACTTCAGAACAGAACATCGAAAAAGGAAGTAGTACACGGTTATGATATAGTGGTTGGACCAGTAGCAGATGACGGGGTGGTTTATCAACTAAATCTGTATATGCAGCATTTTATAACTATTGAACAACTAGTCAAAGGACTTGAATACAAAAGACTAAATAATCAATATTTTTTCGGTACAGACAAAGCAATATCCAAATTGAAGAGAATATGAAATTAACAAAAAGTCAGAGACAGTTTATCATAAATTGTGATATAGAAAAATTGGTTTCTTTATTGCAGGAGGATTATAAGTTTTCTTTGGTAGATGCGTTTAATGTTGTTTACAATTCGAAGCTTTACAAGAAACTTGTCAATACGGATAATGGATTCTATATACAGAGTCCTTTGTATCAGTATGGATACCTTAAGGAAGAGATGGCACAATGAAACTTCTATCGTAAAGTATTCTAATCCTGATAATAATCTTTCATATTGTTGTAATAAAATTCTTTATTCAACATTCTTCATTTGTCATTAAAATATATACCTTTGTAGCATGAACAATGTAATTTCGCTGATGAATGCACAGGGAATTAAAGGAGAAGAAATAAAATAATCAGATATGGGAAAAGTATTAATCATCGGTGCCGGCGGTGTAGCTACCGTGGCAGCCGTAAAAATCGCAAAAAACTCGGATGTCTTCACCGACATCATGATTGCAAGCCGCACAAAGGCAAAATGTGATAAAATCAAGGAGTATATCGGTAATCCCGATATAAAGACCGCTCAGGTGGATGCTGACGACGTGGAACAGCTGAAGACTCTCTTCAACGACTACAAGCCGGAGCTGTGTGTTAACCTCGCACTGCCATACCAGGACCTCACTATCATGGAGGCTTGTCTGGCTTGCGGAGTGAACTATCTTGACACTGCAAACTATGAACCGAAGGATGAGGCTCACTTTGAGTATTCATGGCAGTGGGCTTACAAGAAACGCTTCGAGGATGCCGGACTGACGGCTATCCTGGGTTGCGGCTTCGACCCGGGAGTAACGAGCATCTTCACGGCTTATGCTGCTAAGCACTACTTCGACGAGATTCAGTATCTCGATATCGTGGACTGCAATGCCGGTAACCACCACAAGGCTTTTGCCACAAACTTTAATCCGGAAATAAATATCCGTGAGATTACACAGAAGGGACTCTACTGGCAGGATGGCAAATGGGTGGAGACAGAACCGCTGGAGATTCACAAAACACTCAACTATCCTAACGTCGGACCGAAAGAGAGTTATCTGCTTCACCACGAGGAGATAGAATCACTCGTAAAGAACTATCCTACCATCAAGCGCGCACGCTTCTGGATGACCTTCGGTCAGCAGTATCTCACTTACCTCGACTGTATTCAGAACCTCGGTATGTCGCGCATCGACGAGATTGAATACGAGGCTCCGCTTGCTGATAACCCGGAGAAGAAAGTTAAGGTGAAAATCGTTCCGCTGCAGTTCCTAAAAGCGGTTTTGCCTAATCCTCAGGACCTTGGCGAAAACTACGACGGCGAGACGAGTATCGGTTGCCGTATCCGCGGACTCAAGGATGGCAAGGAGCGCACATACTACGTTTACAACAACTGTAGCCACCATGCCGCATATTTGGAAACCGGCATGCAGGGTGTAAGCTACACCACCGGTGTACCGGCAATGATTGGAGCCATGATGTTCTTCAAGGGACTGTGGCGACGTCCGGGAGTATGGAACGTAGAGGAGTTCGACCCGGATCCATTTATGGAGCAACTGAACAAACAGGGACTGCCGTGGCACGAGGTGTTCGACGGCGACCTCGAATTGTAGTTCTTTTAAATAATAATTCCCATCGATATAGAACGGCAATGTTTAATATCGGTGGGAATTTCTTTTAGTCGCTTTCGTTCGTCTATTCTGTCTATAAATTCCATACTTGCAATTATTATGTTTTGCAAAAATAATGTTTTACCTGCATAATAGTAAGCAAAAGAGATTTCATTTTGCTTATTTAATGCTCTGAGGTATGTTTTCTCCTTTCAGCTATAAGAGTAATAATCTTTATTTCAACTCTCTCTTCAAATCCTTGAACACGCTCCATGCCACGGGCACAGATAGAAGGAAAGAGCACAAATCAGACACTGCCTGACTCATTTCCACACCGGTAAGTCCCAGAATTTTAGGCAATAGTATTACCGCAGGGATAAAGAATAGTCCGCTTCTTGCCGCTGCCACGATGTTGGCGCGGATTGGCTTGCGAGCCGTTTGAGAGAGCATGTTGGTAAGGATTATCACGGCAATAAGAGGATAAGTGGCAAGTTGCCAGCGGAAGGCTGCACAGCCCACGGCGATGACATGTGGGTCGTCGCGGAATTCGCTTATGATGGGAGCCGTGAATAAAAATCCTATTATGGTGAGAGAGATGAAGAATACGGTACCTATCTTCACGCAATACATGTAGCCCTCGTGGATTCTGTCGTATAGCTTCGCCCCATAGCAAAAGCCGCAGAGTGGCTGAAAGCCCTGACCAAGACCCACGATGCCGGCATATACGAAATTGGATATGCGGTTAACGATAGACATTCCGGCAATGGCTGCATCGCCATAAGCACCGGCAGAAATATTGAGCATTATGGTGGCAATGCTCGCCAGTCCCTGTCGGGAGAGCGACGGCGTGCCTCCGGCGATAATCTCCTTTATTAGTAGCCATGAGCAGCGGTAGTTGCTGAAACGGATGGCGATGTTTCCCTGATGGTGGGTCATATTGAAGAGAATGAAGAAGCTCGTTGTCTGACTTACAAGGGTTGCAACGGCAGCTCCCGTGATTCCGAGACAGAAATAGAAAATAAGGATAGGGGCAAGCACTACGTTAAGCAGTACACCACTCAGTATGCCGTACATGGCATAGCGGGCGTTGCCCTGAAAGCGCATCTGGTTGTTCAGTGTGAAAGAGCTGGTCATGAAAGGTGCTCCGCAGAGGATTATGCCGAGATAACGTTCCGTATATGGCAGGATAGTTTCCGTGGAACCAAGAAATATGCATAGTTCTGGCAGAAAGATAAGTCCGATGATGGCAACGAGCAGTCCGAACGAAAAACTGTAAATCAGTCCCGTTGCCGCCATGCAACTCGCTTTTTCCGTTTCCTTCGACCCGAGACATTGCGAGATATAGTTTCCCGATCCGTGACCGAAGAAGAAGCCGATAGCCTGTATTATAGCCATTATAGAGAAAGAAATCCCCACGGCAGCTGTGCTCTGCGTGTTAATCTTCCCCACATAATATGTGTCAACCATACCGTAGATACTCGTTACGAGCATCGATATGATAGTAGGCACCGCCATACTCAGAATAACCTTGTGTACCGGTGCATGCGTCAAGAAAGTATAATTATCCTTATGATTCATAATTTATAATTCATAATTGGTCATAGACCAATAACTCCCCATTCCTAATTCCCCATTTTCCATTCCTAATTTCCCATTTTCCATTCCTAATTTCCCATTCCTAATTTCCCATTCCTAATTCCTAATTCATCTACACATCGCCTGACAAATCTTGTCCTGGAAATTCCTTCCCGACGATTTGTATCTGATGCCCGAGTTGATGATAGAGAAGCAGAGCACGTGGCCGTTGGCCGCTGTGCAGTAGCCGGCAAGCGAACTGATGCCCGTCACGGTACCCGTCTTAGCCCTCACGTTATCGTGAGCCGCACCGCGGTGCATGCGCTCGTCGAGCGATCCGTCAACGCCTGCAATCGGCAGACAGTCGTAGAGAGTCTCGAAAATCCGTTTGTCGTGGTAAGCATATTTCAAGAATGCCACCTCCAGTTCCGCCGACACATAATTATATAGCGACAGTCCGCTGCCGTCGGCGATATAATATGCCGACGGTTTGAACCCTAATTTAGAAATCAGCCTGTTCACCGCCTGTCGTCCGTTCTTCGCCGTAGCACGGCTCCTAATCATTCCGTCGGAGGCAATCTGGTAGAAGATAGCTTCAGAATATAGGTTGTCGCTACGTTTGAGCTGTCTGTGCATTACGGTAGTAATAGGCGTCACCTTTTTATATATAGTATTGGCGTTGCCAGGCATGTTTCCCTCGCGGCATCTGCCAGTAAGTACGATACCCTTTTGGCGCAGTCGTCTTGTCAGTCTGTCGCCGAATTCATCCTTTCTTCCTACAACAAGCGGTGAGAGCACGGGATTATCATCGTCCCAACACCATCCCTCGCCCATGCGGTCAGCGTCCTTCATCGTGAGGTCCAGACAGATGTCGCCTTTAATGGTATCGATGCCGAGCGCCGCGATGCTGTCGGCAATATTGCTGATGTCGCTATTGGCGAGAGTAGGGTCGAAGCCGCCCTTGCAATAAATATTGCCGTCAAGTGCCAAGCTGTCAATGCGTCCTGTATAGGCAACACGGGTTGTAAGTTTGTAGTCGCTGCCGAGCCTGTCGAGGGCAGTAACGGCAACAATCATCTTCAGGGTGCTTGCCGGACGGAGAAGCTGTCGCTCATTAAGTTCAAAAAGAGTCGAGTCGGCAGTAAGGTCGTAAATCTTCATCCCCACAGCCGATGTGTTGAAGATAGTGGTGCCCTTGAAAATGTTGTCGATACGCTCCAGCATGTTCTGCGGCCACGGCAGAGAGTCGTTAGCAGTCTCGACAGCATCCGTCTCGTTTGTTTCGCCGGCATCCGCAACCACATCCATCGTGTCCACATCTACGGTGTCCACATATATCTCAGTCGGGGCATAGTCCGTTTTCGCAATAGTCCATGTGTTCTCTCTTGTGGCGTAGAGCGGCGACAAAGCCATGGCGGCAGCCGCTATTATGCCACAGTAAAATATCTTTTTCCTTTTCATCCGAATACGCTGCAATAAAACCATTGCCGTCACATCAAATAATAGCCTTTAAAAAAGATGCATAGTGGCGGCAATCTATAAAATGCTGACAAAATTACTTATTTTCGTTTAAAGAAAAAGAATATTTACTATTAAAGAATGTGATAAGAAACAAAAAGCTATGTATATTTACATGTTTTCAGAAAATCTTATTACTTTTGCAGTTATAAATAAAAACGCGTTTTATGGTTTATAAATACGATTTTCTAATAATCGGCGCTGGCGTAGCAGGAATGAGCTATGCGCTGAAGATTGCCCGTGAGCATAAAGGAAAGATTTGTCTTATCTGCAAAACTTCGCTCGACGAGGCCAATACCTATTTTGCACAAGGTGGAGTTGCTTCGGTAACAAACCTCAAAATAGATAATTTCGAGAAACATATTGAGGACACAATGATTGCCGGCGACTATATCAGCGACCGCAAGGCTGTGGAGCAAGTAGTTAGAAATGCTCCGTCGCAGATCGAAGAACTGGTGAAGTGGGGAGTGAATTTCGATAAAAAGGAAGACGGCACGTTCGACCTTCACCGTGAGGGCGGACACTCTGAGTTCCGTATTCTTCACCATGCCGACGACACCGGAGCTGAGATTCAGCGTGGACTGATGGAGGCAGTGCGCAGCAATCCTGATATCGACATCAAGGAGAACCATTTTGCTGTGGAGATTATCACGCAGCATCATCTCGGAGTGGTAGTAACAAGACGCACACCTAATATCGAGTGTTACGGAGCATACGTGCTGAATCCCGACACGCAGAAGGTGGATACCTATCTGAGTAAGGTAACGCTGATGTGTACCGGTGGATGCGGTGCCGTTTACCAGACCACTACAAACCCTGTAATAGCCACTGGCGACGGCGAGGCTATGGTTTACCGTGCAAAGGGAACAGTGCAGGACATGGAGTTCGTACAGTTCCATCCCACATCGCTCTATCATCCGGGAGAGACGCATCCGGCATATCTCATAACAGAGGCAATGCGTGGATATGGCGGCATATTGAGACTGCCTAACGGGGAGTCGTTTATGGAGAAATACGACAAGCGACTGTCGCTTGCCCCACGAGATATCGTGGCTCGCGCCATCGACAAGGAAATGAAAATCCATGGCATCGACCATGTCTGTCTTGACGTTACTCATAAGGACCCAGAGGAGACGAAACATCACTTCCCGAATATATACAAGAAGTGCTTGAGCATCGGTATCGATATAACAAAGGAGTATATTCCTGTTCGCCCGGCAGCACATTATATGTGCGGCGGAATAAAGGTAGACCTCAACGGCGAGTCGAGCATCAAACGACTTTATGCCATCGGCGAATGTTCGTGCACCGGACTGCATGGCGGTAACCGTCTGGCGAGCAACTCGCTCATCGAAGCTGTGGTTTATGCCGATGCAGCAGCAAAACACAGTCTGGCGCATGTTGACGAGTATGACTTCAACACCCGTGTGCCGGAATGGGACGACGAGGGTATGATGACAAATGAGGAGAAGGTGCTCATCACACAGAGCGTGAAAGAGGTAGGGCAGATTATGAGCAACTACGTGGGCATCGTTCGCAGCGACCTTCGCTTGAAGCGTGCTTGGGACAGACTCGACTTGCTGTATGAGGAGACTGAGGCTCTCTTTAAGCGTGTGAAGGCAAGTCGTGATATCTGTGAGCTTCGCAACATGATTAATGTGGGGTATCTTATCACTCGTCAGGCTATCGAGCGCAAGGAATGTCGCGGACTGCATTTCACTATCGACTATCCACTGCATGCCTACGACAAGAAATAATTTAGTGTAACTATAACTTATAGCTATTATGAGAAGAATGATGACTCTTGCCGTGGCTCTCTTTGCTGGAGTTGCCATGGCGTCTGCCACAGACTATGGCAAGTATTACCAGAACTTGCCGGTGAAGATGCAGCAGCCTACGGCTCCCGAGATTTCAGACTATAGTGTGAACATAAAGGATTTTGGCGGAGTGGGCGACGGACTGACGCTCAACACTGATGCCTTTGCCAAGGCTGTTAAGGCTCTCGACAATAAAGGTGGCGGACATCTCATCGTTCCGGAGGGTGTGTGGCTCACCGGACTCATCTCGCTGAAGGACAATATCGATCTTCATCTCGAGAAGAACGCCATTCTGCTTGCAACTCCTGACCGCACGCAGCATTTTAAGGTGAAGGATGGCGTAAAGGACAAGAAACCGTCGCCGCTAATCTCGGCAAGCAAGCGCAAGAATATAAGCATTACCGGCGAGGGAATAATCGACGGCAATGGTTGTGTGTGGCGCCCGG